>JAEEGL013223162.1_pt1 | contig 20006 bp, 21 predicted proteins | sample 9134231 | NCBI WGS metagenome assembly JAEEGL01 (sample SAMN16246548, study PRJNA631951) | gut metagenome | biome: gut microbiome; feature: rumen; material: fiber-attached | host: Bos | place: Iran: Karaj | collected 2018-10
ATATATCTTAGTTTAGATCAATCTTTAAATACCACCGGATATGCTCTTTTTGATGATAAAACGTTGATAGCTTATGGAAAATTCAATATTCCTGCGGCGAAACCAATAGAACAAAGATTAAATCTATTTATAAAAGAAATAATGAAATTAGAAGAAGAGTATCATTTTAAAGATATATTTTTTGAAGATATACAATATCAAAATAATGCGGAGACTTATAAAAAATTAGCTTTTGTCCAAGCAGCTTTAATTATTTGATGTTATAATACGTCACATAAATTTACCATTTTAGCGCCTTCTCATTGAAGAAGCATTTTGAAAAATAATTATAAAGTTAATTTTGGCAGAAGCAGACAAGAACAAAAACAAAAAGCACAAGAATTGGTGCGACAAGCTTATCAAGTAGAAGTTTCAGAAGACGAAGCGGATGCTATATGTTTAGGCACCGCCGCATTAAAAGAAAAAGATAATAATAAAAGTGCTTTTTAGACAAAAAAAAAGAGGGTAGGTCAATTAAGACCTACCCTTTATTTTTTTTATTTAAGCATTAATGATACAAATACCATCAATAGGATTGCTTAGATCTCCCGCAAAGAAATCACCAGAACCACCAGTATCAGAATTACCAATCATTCAAGGTAACCATTCACCATTTACCGTATGAACCTGATACTTAATATTTGAATTTGGAATTTCTAAACCTAAAATTGAGGAACCGTCTCCTGCCATTCCTCATTCTTCATCATTTCTATCAAAATGATCAACATAAGGCAACCAACCACTTTCAGCTGTATATACTCGATATTGACCAACGTTTTCAATACCAATATAACGACAACCTACACCTAAAATTCCGGCATAATCATCGCCACTTCCACCGGTATCATACATGCCTTCCATCGTATCTAACCAACCACTTTCAGCTGTATATACAGCATATCTAGGTTGATCTCCAGAAGGCTCTGGTGCTGGAGTTGGTGCTGGAGAAGGTTTAGAAGAACCGTCTGCCGCGCCATTATAATGTAAAGTACAATACCAAGGATAATTATAAAATCCATTTATACGAGATTCTCCACCAGTTTGATCGCCTGTCTGTCCGCCATATACGCCACCAAATTCATTAATACTAAATTCAGAAAGACAATCTCAACCATAAACACCATCTGAGCCACCATCTTGACACATAGCAACATGACTATCATCATTTAAATAAAGATCGCCGCGAGTGGCACTCGTAGAATTAGTATCCCAAACATCAAATAAACCAGAATTAACAAATACAGAACGCATATTACCAGTATATGTCGCACCGTCTAGTGCTCCCTCGTAATCCGTTCCTTCCAAAGCTGTTTGCCAAGCTGTAATTGTTGAAGAACTGCAATCGTAATCGCCAATTTTTACAGTGTAATCACGTCCTTCAATGTTTCAAGTAACGTAACCATAACCATCAGTTCCTCAACGAGGACTCCAAGAGTAACCAAATCTAGAATCATCACACATATTGGCATGAATCTGTGCTGCTACATTTGCTAAGCCCATTATATCCTCCTTAAAATAAGAAAGGCTCCAAATGTTGGAGCCTTTGTCTTGTTTTATTTTTTTCCTTTATTTCGTTTGTTCTACCGCCTCTGGTTGAAGCGCTGCTTGAACTACACTTGAAGAATTTGTAGTTGCAGTAATAACTTTTGAGGTACCATTTGCAGCAACGCTAGCTCCATCTACGTAAGCCTCAGATGCTGCATAGATTGCGGCAGATAGAACACCGCAAACAATACCTGCGGTTGCTACAGTCGGTTCAACAGTAGCAAGTCCTGCAATACTAGTTGCTATAGAAGCTAAAAATGCGGCAACTGAAATTCAAAATTTACGACTCTTTAATTTCTCCATTAGTATGCTTTCCTTCACTAGCTTGTTTTTCTTCTATTTCTTTTGTATCTTTTTCTATCTCTTGGATAGCTTTAATATTATTAGTAGGATCGTATTTTATTAGTTCTACTTCTTTTTTACTATCATATTTATTCATACCAATTTTATAAATAGCAAAGGTTAAAAGTTCTCCACCAAAAATTACTGAAAAAAGTGTGGTAAAATTACCGCTAATTTGTTCTAATCCTACTAAAATATTAAATTCATTAGCTGCAAATAAGCAAAGAGTAGCAAAAAGAATACAAATTAAAATGACATCACCCTTATTAATTTTCATTTTTTTCACTTCCTATTTTTCTTTCTTTCTTTATTCTTCTGGAGCAGGAATAATTCCTTCTTCAACTAATTCTAATAACATTTGAGCTTTTTGTTTATCAGAAAGTTTTGGATAAGAAGCGATAACTTCACTTGCTTCTTCTCCTCGTTTAACACGAATAATAACAGCTTTTTTAATTGTCTTATAAGTTAAATTAGAAACCATTATTTTACCTACTTTCTTTCTTTTGTAGTCTTGTAACATCTTCTCTTAAACCATCTATCTTTAATCATGCAGTTTTTAAATCACTTTCCAATTTATAAATATGTTTTGTTTGTTCATTGGCTTGATTTTGATTTTCTTGCATAATTTCAATTAAAGTTTCTAGTTTGGTAATTCTAGTAGAAAACGCGGCATATACACCAACTACTGCTAGAACAATAGTTATAATGCTTCCTAAATAGGGTGTAATATCCATTTTTATTCATTTCCTTTTAAATTATAGGTTCTTCTTCATTATTAGAAGATTCTGTTATTTCTTCTTCATTATTGTTAGAAGGTTCTTCTTCAGGTTGAAGATCTATTTCATTATTTAATTCAGAATTTTCTTCTTCCTCTAGTTTAGGAGCTAATTCTGTATCAGGTAGTTGATATTCTTCGGATTCAAGATTTTCTTCTTCTGGAGATTCAGATATTTCTATTTCTTCTTCTTGCTCTTCTTCAGGAATTTCTTCCTCTCCACCAAGAATTTCTGCCATTAAAAGAATTAAATCTTCGATATTTAAATTAGCCTCTTCAAGATTTTCTTGTGTTTCTACAATAGAATCTTCTGCATTATTCATGCGGGAGGGTAGCTCCCGCAATTCTAATTCATCTTCTCTGTAAAGAATATACCGCTGAATATCTTCATATATATCTTCTGCTTCTTTATCAACAACTAATCCAATTGCTGCACCTTTTAAAACTCTTGTTTCATCTTTATCTGGAATATAATCAAATTGTCCTTTTTCTGCATTTATAACTTTTATATGAGAATCATTCTCATCTACTGGATAATAATGACTATTATCATCAAAGATAAAACAATTAACTTTATAGTGGGTAATTCTAGGAGAGTGTTGAAGAAAAAGTTTTTCATTTTTTAAGTAACCAAGAGATAAATCTATATTTTCTAAATCAAGTTCTTGGCCTTGTTCATCAAAAATTCTCATTTGTCACTCCTTTAAAAGTTTTCCAAGAAAAATCATAATGAACAAATATTTAATATACATTGATTCTCTTGGTCTTATATTACTTAATAAAATATTTAAATATTATTAATACATATTTGGTAATACATATAATCCAAGTACAGTAATTGTAGCATCAGTAAAATTAGTTGTACTTACGTTTCTAACTGCTATTGAGCCAGCAGTAACACTTGTTCTATTAATACCAGTAATAGCAATAGAACCATTATGATTTGTATTAACATTCATAAATCCTATAAATTCTCAACCACTTAAAGTCATATCGAGTACTTTTGCTACAGAAGCACCAGAATTTAATGTAAATGCATCCGTTGTAACAGTACTTAATGTAATACATTTTGATAATAGACTACTATCTAATGTACCGCTAGTAATTTTACTTCCTGGAAGAGCAGGAATATCATTTGGAACCAAAGATCTAAAAGATGCAGCCGCAGTAGAAGCGGTAGCAGTTGGTCCTGCTCATACTTTATTAGCTACTGTTGTTGTTAAACCAATACCATCTCTAAAAGCACCTGGACTTGTTACGGTATAACTACGATCTCCTGTTTTAGAAATTAGTATTTGAAGCATATTATAAACTTCAGCTTGTGTGCTTGCATTATTCATACGATATACTCCAAGTTGAAGTGCCATATTACCATCAGTTTGTTCTACTACACGCATTAAACCAATACGATTGCCGTTTTTTTCTGTCAAAGTTAATCCATTACCAAAAAGTATTTCTGTTGGATTAGTATTTTTTGCTCTGTCAATACCAGCTGTCTTTATATATTGTATGCCAGTTGATACACTACCAGATAGTTTTACATATCTATCATCTGCTCCATTATCTCTAATATAATCTCAAACTCTACTTAATGAACGTCTTCTAAAAGTAGTATTATCTACTACTCCATTAGCATTTACGCTACCTAATAGTAAATATTCACTACCAGTAAGAGCATTCGCTCCAAGTGCAGCACCTGTCGCTAAAGTGTCCATAGCAATCTGTGGATCTTTAAAATTATAAAAGAGAGTCCCATTTGATTGTATGCCCACTGTAAAGAAATTATAAGTTCCTGAAGCATTATATGCTGTTATTACATGACCAATATTACCACTTGGAGATTGTGTTATATGCATTGTACCAAGTGTTTGACCATCCTTATCTCTTCTATAGGTATAACACCCAAGTCTATTATCATTACCAGATGGTGGCACATCTCTATCTATAGTAGAACTTTTTATAAATAAACTATTTCCGCTAATTGTAACAGATCCTCCAGTAATAGTTCCTCCACCATTAAGAGGTAAATAAGTATCAGATAAATCTGGAAGGTCTGCTGCAGCAATAGATCTATAACTAGGAAAACCAGTACTACCATTTGGAGTAGCTAAAAATTTATTTGCAGCAGCACTTGTCGTAGATAATGTAGGCATTCTATATCAAGCAGTTCATGTATCACTTTCATATTTTCTATAATATATTGTTTTATTACCATAACCAATAATTGTTTGACCACGAATATTTGAAGTAGGTACACCATGAGGAATTTCTACGATAATTTTCCCACAAATACTAATAGGATCTCCATTATTATCAACAGGGCCATGTTGTGGCATAGAAGAAGACCCTGGCGTATAATAAATTCCAGGTGTTAAAAGAGTATCAAAATCATCTGATGCAGATAATGCTGTCCCACCTTTTAATAAATAAGTATTTGTATCAATAGTATCTCTAGCTACAGCATCACAAATATTATATGTTGTCCCATTTAACTCTAATTGACTAATATCTGCCATATAAATTAACCTCCTTAAAAGTTAATATAATTCGATTAATAAATTCAACCGTGGCATTCTTAGTATTTGTAGTACTGAGACTCAATTATTCGACGCTCCACGATTGCGTTGAAAATTAAAAATTAATTTTCTTACTCTTATATTTTACCAATTCTTTTTCCAAGAGTCAAGAAAATTATAAAGTATTATATTATTCTTTAACAAAAAAATTATGTATACCTCGAAAATGTACAATGTAATTAGTTTCTTGTAAATTTAAAGAATTTAATTCTGCAGTTTCAGGTAATGTTATTTTATAAAATTGATTTGGATCTCTATAAGAAACAGAAACAGCATTGCCTATAACTCCGTTACTGGCAGAATTTTTAGTGTTCATACTTAAATTATTTATAATATAAGATATACTAGTTTCATCTACAGAAGATATATGAGGAGTATCCATTCATGTAGTATAGGTTATTGTTTTAATATCATCTAAACCTGATAATATATTCATATTTTCGTCATATCAAATATTTTCTAAAAAATTTCAGATAAGAGTATAATAAACAACAGTATCATTAACAATACATAAACCATAAAAAATGATTGTAGGATCATTTTTTCATATAATTAAATTGTTTCAATTATTAGATTGAGTATCATAATTTAATGTTGATTGAGCTCATATATGATCAGTAAACAAAGGAATAGCTTCACATTCCTCACCATCAATAGTTGTATCTAAATATAACCTAGCACTATCAACCCTAATTGGATTAGTAGGTTTAGTATAATGATAACCTTTTACCATAAATTCACAGTTAGTTAAACTTGACATAGATTATCATTCCTAAATTTTAATTCAAATTTTTGTATTTTCACTAGTAGGTTCTGTACTACTTATTACAACAGTTTCATCTACAGCATTATTTACGTATGATGTAACAGCAGCTGTTGTAGGAAGATTTATACTAGACATACTAGAAATTGAAGTATCAACTGTTTTTGCACAGGCGTCTCCGAGTGCATAAGCTCCATTAACTACAAGCTGATATACTCCTCCGTAACCAAGTGAAATTCCTTGATTTGAAGCGCTAATTCCAACTCCATTAAAAGTAGTTGCATTTGCAGACATATAATTTCCAGATAAATCTGGAATGTCTGCGGCGACTAGTTGTCTAAAACTTGGAGCGGCCGCATTTCCAGATGTAGGACCCGCTAATACATAATTAGCTGTTTTAGTTCCGTATGGATTTTGAGTATCACCGTATGCAGAATCTAATGCAAATGTTAATGTATTACTTGCAAAACTACTTGTTAAACCTTGACCTGCGGCCATCTTCACTTTGGCTTCTCGAACTGTAACAGATCATCCAGTATTTTTATTAAGTTTATAAATATATACTTGGTCGCCCTGTTGAGTAGCGCTATGACTAGATACAGAACGATAATATTGAAATTCTACTTCTGTTGGAGGATTACTATTCACATAAGCCATAAATGCCATACGTGTTTGATTGCCAGTTGCAGGATTACTATTAGATGATGCACGGCAATATACTAAACTATTTGTATTATATGCTGTAATAAAATCATTTCATGTTGAAGAACCATATGATAAAATTATCATTTCATAGCCCATTTGAGCAACTCAACGAGCAGAAGTAGTAGGAGTTCCATTAATAGAAATACTACCCGCAGAAAAATAGGTTAAACAAACAACACTACCATCTTTATACTGAGTAGTAATTTGCATGTCATTATTTAAATAACAATCAATTGCACCTGTAGTGACATTATTTTTTAAAGTTAAATTTAAAGATGCTTTACCACTTCCTTCATAAGGAAGATAATAAGCAATTGTAAGACCATCATATAAAGCATCTATGGTAGTTAGATTTCCTGTTCAATTATTTGTAGCAGTAGCTTGCGTACCAATTACACTATGAATACTACCTTTAATATTATAAATAGTATTATCAGGAAGTTTTAGTTGTGAAATACTACCCATTAAATAAAACCTCCTTAAAATCTTTAGAAATTATACCATATATAAATAAAAAGGGTAATTTTGTAATTACACGAAATTACCCTTATTATTGTAACTTAAAATTAAGAACTTGTAATAGTAGCTGCAGTACCACTAAATGTAGGTTGTGAAACTGTACCTGCGGCAGTTGTTGAACCACTAAGTTGTGCTTTTGTACCTGTAAATGTAGGTTGAGAAACTGTACCTGAGGGGGTACCACTTACACTAATGCTACCTTCAGTACCACTAAAAGATGCCGTATATGAACTTGGAACAGCAATATTACCAGTAACAAGCCTAACACCTGTACCTGTAAATGCCGGTGCAGTTGCTTCATATGCTGCATCACCAGTTTTAACCGTGACAGCACTTCCAAGAGTAACAGAATCAGCTTTTGTAGCACCAATTTGATATAAACTTAAAGTCTCTCCTGTAACATCATAATAAGTAATAGCATTCGCGGGAGCTGTTGCTCCAGGAGCGGCAGTAGCCAAATTACTTACCATAGACTTAGCTGTAACAGGTTTTAAAGTATTATTTGTACTACCAGCAGTTTTTACACTAATTACAGGTGCAGCAACACTCCCCGCAGGAGTATATGTTGCTTCACCTGATACTGCAGGAGCAACAGTAGCAGTTTTATTAGTCGTAGCATTTGTACTAACGCTCACACTTCCTGCAGGAGTAAAACTACCCGTAGACGTTAAGCTATTACCACTAAAAGTAGGTTGACTTACTGTACCTTTTGGTTGATAATTGCCACTGGTATTATCTGTAGCAGTGATAGTAACTGTACTAGAACTTCCAGTAAAAGTAGGTTGACTTACTGTACCAGCTGGAGTATATGATGCACTTGCACTGTCTTTATAAGCTAATGCACCAAGTGTACCAGCGGCATCAAACATTTGCCATTTACTTCCATCCCAAATAAATTCTTTATTGGGTTCGCCAGAAGGTTTATAAAAAACGATATCCCCAGGTCTTAAATCTGAAGTACTGTCAATATCGCTACCCGCAATAGTAGGAACTTGAGTTCCACCATCTGTGATAGCAGTTGAAGATACACCAATAAAAACTACAGCATCTCCACCAGTAATAGCTTCAATAGCGGCACGTGCTACTGCGTCTTTAATATCATATTCAGTACCAGAAGGAAGTTTAATTTTAGAAATTTCTGCCATTTTTAAAAATCACACTCCTTATTATTTATTGAGTTCTTGTAAATATCAAGGTTTCATCGTCTCCACCTACAACTAATTCGGGTTCAAGATAACAATTAACCTTATTATTCCAGAAATTAATCTGTTCGGAAGTGACATTTACAAATGGCAAATCTACGACATAAGCACTTCCGTCTCCGATTTTTATACCAGGAACATATACTGTCCTAGTAAGTATTTCATCATTTTCTGTATATTCTTCTTCATAACTTCGTGCATCAGAATAAATATACATAACACCATTTTTAGATATACTCTTAGGGTTTTCCGCGTTCCATTGAGCAGTTGTTTTTGTAATAATAGAAGATTGACCAGTTCCTATTTTTATACGCTGATTATTAACATCTGCATAAAGTTCGCCCGCATTATTTCCGTTATCTAAGAGATAAATGGCACCGTCTTCTAATACATTTGGTAAAGAAGATATTTGGTCACCTCTATAAAACTTGACTCGCGCCATTTAACCTCCTTACACTTCATTAATAAAACATTAAAATTTATTAAGAAAGACTACCCCAAGTAAGAGCTGCGGCTTCAACGGCAGCATCCGCATAAGCTTTAGCTCCATAGATTGTGTTTGCAGAAGCAGCATCACTAGAAGTACCAATTACAGCTGCTTTAGCTCTTGTTGCGGCACCAGCAAGATCAACATCAATACTATCAACAGCAGTAAGAACACCATCGACTTCCGTAACACCGGTCATAACTGCAACTTTTTCAGCATCTGTAACTGTGCTATCTGTTGTCGCATCTAAGTTAGCATCTAAAGCCGCAATCGCAGTTGAAATTTTACTATCAACACTTCCGCCAGTTCCAACAGCAGACTCTAAAGCATTAATAGCTTGCGCAACAGTTTGCTTAGCGACTGGATGTTCTGGGTCAGTTGTATCAGCTTCACGATAAACAATCTTACTTGCTGCGATTTCTCCAATAGTAGCAGTAATTGTATGATTTGTATCTGTTAATGTAACTTCACCAGTACTTGAAACAGAATTATATTCAATTAAATCTGCTACATTAATATAGAATGGATCACCATTCGCAATAGTCATCATGATATATGTACCAGATGTAACTTGCTGGCCATCAATTACAATTGGGTCTTGCGCTGTAGGTTGAACAAGTTCACCTTCAGTAGCAACCATATCTTTAGCAATATCAATTGTACCATTAGTAATTGCACTACCACCTTGATAGAAGGTATAGCGATATGCATAATCATCATTAGCGCCGCCAGTAGTCTTTGTAACAGTAACCGCCGCGCCTGTTCCACCAGCTCCAATAGCAGAATATAATTCTTGAAGAGCATCTTCAACATTAGTTGCTGTTAGATTACCAGCTGTGTCTGTAATACTAACATCCGCGGCAGCCCCGCTTGTCGCAACATCTGCAAGAGATGATGTAACAGCACTATCACCGGCTGCAATTTGAGTGTCTATATAATCAATTAAATTATCATATTGTTGATCAACTGGTAAACTACCAATCTGTTCACGCAAAAGGGCTAAATCCCCAGCGTTAGCATATACAGTTGATCCTTTATAAATTTTAGGAGCTGAACCATTGGCACCTGCAACAAAGTAAATAGTATTTGAATCAAAAGCTGCAATTTGTGCCGCGGTCGCCTCTCCAGGAACATAAACAAAGTTTACTAAATTCTGTGGCATACTAGCTTCCTTCCTTAAATATTTCCTCAAGTATTTGCATTTGCAATTAAATTATAATCTTGTAATGATTCTTTTCAATTATAAATACCTTTGTCTGTATAAAACAAAGTATTTTCTGTACCCCTCGCAGGGAACCTTTCAGGAACTTCTGCATAATAAACTGGACTTAAATTCGCGGGAGTAATTTGTTTTCAATTATTATTAATATATTGTCACATAATATTAGTTTCTTCAACAAAATAAAAACATTTATTTACTCCAATAAAATTTAGTCTTTCTGCATCTGTACTAAAGGAACGAAGAGTATGATAAACAAAACGCCTATCCCGCATATCTAAACAAATTAAATTATCATCAGGTGCATAAATAATTTGTCCATTTTCAACAGGTAATTCATTTAATCTAGCACTTGTAGTGTAAACTAATTTCATTTGAGCCATAATCTACACCACCTTTATATAAATTCATAAAAAGTTAAATCAGAAATATGTTGATTTCGCAAATTTTGAAAATCATCCTCTATTTCTTCAAAACCTTCAACAACCTCATTAACTTGAGTTTGCTGATCTGTTACTATAGACATAGCATTTTCTGCAATCTCTCGAACCTCTGCTACGCTTTCTTCTGTAGCAATTGTTTCTTTCATTTCTTCAAATTCTTCGACAATTTGATCAAAAGCAGCTTTATCATCTTCAAGCTGCTCTTCCATTCGATCAGATAAAGAATTTAAATTGATTACAGCTTCTTTAAATTCAGAATAATCATCAGAAGGTACATAATGATCATCTTCATTTGGATCTTTTAATATATGAATAATAAAATTAGTAGAAACTGCAATGCTAACATCGTCTACTAATTGGATGTTTGCTAAAACATTTCCTTCTCATAACATTGACTGAGGAAAATAAATTTCTCAAGTAGGAGGAAAATCTTCATCGTCTATATCAATAATTTCTGTAAAAACATTATATCCTTTGATATTTTTATCTTGATGATATCAAGATAAATATACTTTTGTTTTTGGTGTAATTTGTGCGGCAGCTTCTTGAGTAAAAATAACTCTTAAAGTTCTACCTTTAACATCCGCCGCACCATTTACAATAGGATCTTCAATTTCTTGACTTAACGTTTTCATATTAACGACAGTCGCTTTTAATTCAATACTCATTTGAATTTATTCCTTTCTGTCGTCAGTTCCGTTATGATCTATATCTAAGATACCAGTATATAAATTAATTTTAGGTAAATTTCTTACTTCATCCATTAAATTATCTACGAAAGAATTTCCACCAGCTGTTTTATAATATAAATAACGTCTTTCCATAGCTTGTAAACTTAAATCATCAATCGCGCGCATGTCATAACAGAACTTATGATGTGCGTCTATTAAATAAGAACGAGTATTTTCTTGAAGTCTCTCTTGGACTAAAGATATAGATTGATCAATTTCTTCTTGATGTTGATGGGTTTTAATGTTTTGATCTTTAAGATTTTGAATTTCTTTTTTAATTTCATTTAAAGATTCACTTACGTTTTCTTCTCATTGTTCTTTATTGTTTTGTATTCCAAAATAGTTTTTTATTTTTATATAAAAATAAGCAACTACTTCGTTAAAAGCTTTGAGAGCAAAAAGAACAATGATAATTAATAACACCAACTCTTGGAAAGAGTATTGCGTAAATATAGTCGTAATTTCTCCCACAACAACACTCCTTTCTTAAATTCTATAGAATATGTTTTTTCAAGAATCGATATTATTTTTTCTTGCCCTCTATGCTGTACGCCGTCAAGTATAAGGAGCCGTTGTACTAATTTGTACTCAAGTTCCGCCAAATAATTCTGCGGGAGTATTTGTTGAATCATAGGTCGTATAAACACTTCCAACAGGATAGAATAAATCAATAATATTTACCCAAGCCATATCTTATCCTTCATTAATAAATACGCCATTTATATTTACCGCCCGATTGCGGTATTTCTTCTACGGCACATCTTAATTTCGCCCATGTAACATTTGCATTAGCAATTTTATCTGTTGTTACACAATTTTGAGATAATTTTGCAGTAGTTACAGCATTACTTGAAAGATTTGCAGCAACAATAGCATTATTGTCCGCTAATTTTCCATGAAGATAAATAGTAGGGCTTGAAAAACGAGCAATTGGAGTACTTGTATCATATTGCATGTATACTGTTTCAATAAACTGAAATTCTTCTGGAAAATAAGTAAAAGTAATAATTTCTTCTATAGGGAAAAGATTATCATAACCTTCAGCAATTACATATGTAATACTAAAATTTCTTCGTCCATCATAATTAATTTCTATTTGTAAAACATTTACGCCTTCATCTTCTAAAATAACATAAGTGTTTATAGATGAAGTACCGCAAGTAAAAATTATATCTTCAGTATCTAGTTCTGAAAAATTTAAAGTAATATTATTACTTAAAACTGGATCAAATTTTAAATTAAAATTTAAAGGTGACTCTGCGTTAGTTACAAAATTTATATCAAAATTCTCTATTATTGCACTACTAGAAGAAGGAGCACCTTTAACTCTTGGATCACGAATTTTTTCTTTCAAAAAAGTAGTTATAGGCATTTTTACCTCCTTTTCTATTCATAAAGTATATCAATAATAAAATAAGGATTATTTATTTCTTCAACAGTAATAGATAAAATAGATAAATTAAGATTTTCAAATTCTAATATATCTTTTTCTGTAATAGCATAGGCCACATTGTTAATTGATAAAACAGTTGTCGGATTTTGTTCAGAAATAGGCACTGATTGCGGGTGTTCAATGCCTATTTTTAAATATGAAACGTTTGATAATCCTAAATCAATTGTCTGTCCAGTTGTAAAAGGACCAATAAATTGTTTGCTTTTCATAATTAAACTCCAAAATTTGGTAATAATGAAGATGAATTTGCAGTTGTTCTTTCAATTAATGCAACTCCATAAGTTGCAAGTGTTTGTGCATTAAATGGTGTATTATTATTCAATAAGATTTGTGCATCGGTTTGATTTGAATCAGTTAAGCTGCCCGCATAAACTCAAGTTTCTGCATCATAATCATAGAAGAATAAAGCACCATCGTTAACTGTTGGAACAAAAACAAAAGTACCTCTTAATGAATTACCTTGTTCATCTTGTCCTGGAATATTTCCATTATAATAAGGATTTTCAGTTACAACAGACGGTTCTTCTGAATCGTCAATTCAAAATTCAGGATTTAAAACTGCACCAATAAATTCATCAGGAGTTCAATCACCTATATCAATGCTTTCTTTATCAAAATAAGCATCATAATTTACTTCTGTTCGTACTTTTACACCAGCAATTTGTTCACGCACAGAACCAAAATCTTGTCAATAAATATTATCATAATTTTGAATACCCTTGCGGAATGTTTTATTATCTCAAATTGCATAATTCCCATTTGTAACAATGGGAATACGATTTTCTATATTAGTGCTATTTGTTCCAGGACGAACTTTTCAACCATTTGTAATATCTGTTTGAGTGATACGATATTGTGTTGACGCATAATAAACTAATAAATGATATTTTTCATCTATAATGATAGCTTCTATATAATTTACACCTTTATTATTATTTAAATTTGAAGTAAAATTATTAACTGTGGTAGTATATGATAATACTTTAGTATCATCATTCATATTAATAGCTTTTACATAATCTAAAACAAAATCCTCACTAGTACCCGCATCTTTAAATTTTATTGAGTCTCCATTTGCAAAATTAAAAAGAATAGTACCATCACTTTCTATATTAGCATTACTAGGATAGGGTAATTGTTTAGAATAAATATCTGTATATTCATAGTAAATAATACCAGATGTAAATTCATCTTCAACAGAAGCAGCATTATATTGTTGTGTTGTATCATCATAAATATAATATGTTTTATCTTGTTGTGGTTGTAAATCACCAGTAGGTCTATATTTTACTTGATTAAAAATAAAATTAAGAACACCATTATTATCAACTGAAACATTATCAATTCAGGATATTTTTTCTGGAAAACTTTGTGTTGTTGTATCAGAATAAATAAAAGTTAAAGTACCATCATTTTCAAAATCTATATTAGAAATTTCTTTATATGATCCTAGGTAAAAACTATAAGTTTTACTATATTCTCTGTTATCTGTTTGATCATCATCATATGCAATTGTATCATAAAAAGTATAATCATAAACTCATATATAAGAATTTTGTAAACTAATTTTTTGATCTTCATCTTCTCCTCAAGGATAAGGAGGACCGACAGGATTTTGTTTTATTGTATATACTCCTGTGCTATTTGATTCAAAATCATTAAAATTATATAAAGTTGGTTTGTTTGAAGTCTCCGCGGTACCAATATTAAAATCATTTCAGGTAGTGAGTCTAATGTTACTTGCTGCGTTTCCTCTAACACCTCTTGGAATAGAAATAGTTCAATTATGATAAAAAGGATGCTCTACGACTTCTCCTTCTTCTTCAATCTCATTTTTTATAATAGAAGCTGAATTTTGTCAATTAACAGTCGTAGAATCTATTTCTAAAACAGGATACGGAATTTCAAACCCCATATAAACAATTGAACGAGTTGGAATTTCTTGTGTATCATCTATTACATTTAATCAAGTATATCTAATTCTATCATTGTATGTTCCATCATTAGTTTTGCCTGGAATTAAAATATCACCAAGTGAAGCATTTTGAACAACAGGAACAATATTAATTTGCTCTTCAACGTCCCCATTCATTCTTGTTTTTGCAGAACTAGTATTTCCATTAGTATCTATTGGATAAGATACTTGCATTTCAGGAGATAAACTAATTTTATCTGTTGTTCCTTGTTGATTAACTGAACTTAAACTTCCAAAAGAAAAGAAAGGATTAGTACCTGCGGGGCCTACAATTCGGCCAATATATTCTGCACACTTATTTTGACCGCTATCTCCCGCAGATTTTAATGTTCGTCTAAATAATTTTCCATTATTAGGATTATTTTTATTAGTTGTATCAATAATACATAACTCATCATATCAAACATCTTTATAATCTGCGTTTACAAAACATAAATCCATTGTTTTTGCATTTAGTTTATTTACATCTTCTGTAGACGGATTATTTCCTAATGCTGCTATTGCAGTTCGATAAGCTTCGTCATTAATATCTATAAATTGAAAACTTGCTTTAATAACAGGAGAAATGCCCTGTCTACCACCATAAAAGCTTTCTAAAGACATTTTTCCCCCTAACTTGTTGCTGCTTGATATTGATAATCTATAATAAATTTATTATCATTATTATTGTCATTATCTACTGCTATCCCTAGCGAAGTAATTTCAAAATCATTTAATTCATAGTATCCATTTTGACCAACTCTAATTTCTTCACCATTAATAGCCATAATAGTATTAGGATGACTATATACACCTATATGATTTAAAGTCGTAACATCAGATATTTCACTATTTACACCAAGTAAATTTTTAAGTTCATAAACATTTGCTTGAAATAATCCAGAATCTAAATCAATTTTGCGACCATAAATACCATCACTTTTAATATTTTGATCATAACTTTCTCTTAATATTTCAATTCAAATTTGATTATAAATAACATCGGTATCTCGTGGAGTGAAAATAAAACTAAAATCAACTTTTGATTTAGAATGTTGAGAAGATCAACTATGATTTAAAACAATATCATTTTTATCTTCTATTTCTTGAGGAACTATACCTCCACTCTCTTGGTCTTCTATATATATATAATATTTATTATTACTTTCATCATAATAAATTTGACCAGGTTCAGGTTCTTCTGGTATAGAATCTTGATCAAGAACAATAGCAACATGAGTTTCATAAGAACCATTATCATCTACTCCAATTTGACCATCATGAGTAGGATAAATAATTATTCTGCTAGCATTACCAGCACTTGTATCTTTTGGTACATTAATATATTTTAGCATTTGATAAGTTGCAGTATCAGGATTTAATGGATCTTCTGGAGATGCTATTAATTTAATTTGATACGTAATATTATAATTAAGATCTTTAGGAATACTAATTTTTAATAAATAAGCAGTTCCTATATTAAATTTAAAATTATTATTTGAATGATATAATATGACATCTTGATATACGTCTTGTTGATTATCTGAACTAACGAAAACATTAACTGTTTTTCGATCAAGGTTACAAGAAGACATATATGTTGAACTATTACTATATCGTAATTGTCCCATACCATATGAAGTAGTATTCGCCATTTTACCTCCTTATAACCTCTCAAAAATTTCGTTCAATGTAACAGACATATTTGCTCCAGGACCAAATGTAATATTAATATTTTGAACCATAAAATTACCATAAGTATTTGTACTTTTGTCACTAATAATAACTCTACTATTTGGTTCTAAATAAAAAATAGGTATAGCAGTTAAAGATATAGTTTTTTGATAATTTGTATGATAAAATAATTCATATTTTATTTTTTCATAAGCGCTATTTTTATAACCACCAATAGTTAAATTATTATATATATCTTCATGAACCTGAGTTCATGGATGTGAATGTTCAATAGCTTCTGCTCTAGCCATTGCTAATAATTCTGCAGGAGTATATGTTTCTCCTTCGTCATCATTAAGAGTAGTATTTTCAGAAACATTATCTTCTGGGTTATCTATATTTAAAAATATGACATTAGGAATTTCTGGTTCAAATAAACAATTAATTTTATCATCTGAAATTACATCGCTTCTGCGGCCAATAGCTGAAACTGAATATTTTCCTAGTTCAGAAGAGGTGTCTATAAAATCTAAGAAATATTTCCCTTCAGTTAAGGTTAAATAAGTTTCATTTCCAAATTCTCCACTTTGTATACCAAAAAACTTTTGATTTTCTCGTTGTAAATCATATTCTCCAGGTCAAAAAGCTGCGAGGTCTTGAAAATATATTCCCTCATCAGTTCCATTAATTTGAGCTTCTAAACCTTTTAAATATAAAAAAGTTCTTCAATCTTTAGCATAATATTTATCATAACATTCTGGTTCTATTTCTATAGGAGAACCGTCTGTATTATATCCTGTAATTATTACTGCTTTTTTATATAGCGTATTATCTCAATAATATACGCCATCATAAATTTCTTTGTTATTCTCTTTATGATATAAATAATAAAGAAGATTAAAATTACCAATAGAAGGTAATTTATTTATTTTTAATCATTTAGCTAATTTATTTAAACCATCTAAAGGATCTGTATAATAAGCTATATTTTCAAAAACCCCATAATAAGGTTCAGGATGATTTTGATCATCTTCAATTAATCGAGGTTTTTCATCTATTACTAAATGATACATTATTTTTGCCGCAGATTCTTTTGCATCTCCTGGCATAATTCCATAAACTATATATTCATTTTTAATATTAGAATAATTTGGTGTAATACTGATAGAAGTAATATTTTTATTATCTTTAAAACTATATAAAGCTTTCTCATTCGTTGTTTCTACTAAATAATCATTTTCAGACATTTCATCTAATACAAATTCAGCCTGAGTAACATTAAGAAAGTTTTTAATTTCTCTAAAATGGAATATTCCCATTTCATCGTAAAAATATTCATAATTACCTAATATATTTTTTATTTTATCTAAAATAGTACAAACAGAATCTCCAGGATTACTATATAATTCATCTTGAAGAACAAAATCAGAATAAATATATCCTACATCTGCTCCATAATCATATTTATTACTATTATTACTGCTAGATAAAGAAAAAGTTCATTGTTCTACGCCGGTATTGTTTGTAGTTATTTTTCCATATAAGGGTGTATCACCAATTCATTTCATAATTTTACGGATACGAAGAGGAACATCGTCAATTACAATATTATTTAAATCTTCTCCACCATAATGATTTACAAGTTCAGAAATAATATTATAAATTAAAACTTTTTGTTCAATTCAATGACCATCTTTAGTTTGAGTATCCATAGCATCAAAACGAACAGTTCTGGATAACGTTCCTCCAACATCACCATTTAACATAGCCATTTTATCTTTTAATCCAAGAGAAAGGTTAACGCTAGAAGAAGAAGAAGAATTCATTGAAAAGCTAGTAATAAAAAACACTCCTTGCGGGAATCATAATATTGGATATTCTGGATAATATTTAGAATCATTTTTGATTCCTATTTCAATAAAAATTTTACGATTAAGTGTAAAATCCATATCCATATTATCTACATTATAAGAATTACCATCCACCGCACAAGTTAAACTACAAGTACGGCGAATAGCACTATTTCCATCTTTAGAAATACTACCAGAAGAAATTTCTCCTTCAATAGCTTTCATAGGATTTTCTTCTCAATCTAAAAGTGTCATTTTTATATATTGTCTTTGATTAATAAAATTATCTATACAATTTAAAAAACTACGTTTTTGAGATTCAACATTTAAATCTTGAAGATAAGGGTCTTGTAAATAAGGATAAAACTTTCTCATTTATTTCCCCTTTCTAATTAAATGTTTGTCGTACAACGGTTCCCTGATAATTAATCATACCATATACTGGTACTTTTGCTATGGCAATACTATAAGTATTATTCATAAAATCAATATCATACCAACCACCGTCTATATAATATAATTTATATGTTAAAGCACCAGTGTTTTTATTTTTTATACCATAAACCGTATTATATTTTGGTTGAAAAACTTGTTCTTTTGAAAAATAAACTGGAGTTATTGTTTCTGTAGAATCATCTCAAATTCTATTTATATTTTCTTGTCCCAATGAATTTTCTTCGTTTTCATGAATAGAAGAATCAATTTCTGTAGTTAAATTATTAGTAAAATCTTCTCATGTATTCATATCAGATTCTGTATTTGATTCAGAAGATTCAAAAACAGAATCATCTAAAACATATTCTCATTCATCTAAAAATGATTGTCTTTCTTTATCAACTAAAACCATACGCCTACCCAAAAAGTATAAATCTTCAATTTCAAAACCTTCTGTTAAATTATATATCCCAGTTCTACCAACAACATATGTATTATAAACATCTTGTTCAAATTTTAAAGAAAAAACAGTATAAGGAGTTACTTCTAAATTAACTGCTGTTCAATTATCTAAAAATTCTTGAACAACAATTTTTCCTTTTGCTGTCCTGCTTCATCTATGTTTTTCTCGTATTTGCTGTGCAATATAAGAATTGGGAGTTCATGTACCAAATAATTGACCAACAATCTTACCAGAAGATCTCGTTGTAGAAGGCAAAGTAGAAGTGTTATAAGTAAGCTGATATTCTATTTTATAATTTAAAGTTGCAATTGGATTACCATAAATTGTTAAGTCAGCAATCTTTAAATTACTTGGAGTTTGATAAAAACCTTTTTCATTTACAAAAACAACGACGGTTTTACTCGCGGTATTTTCTGAGCTTGCTAATGTTAACTCAATTTTGTAACCAAGTGCAACAGTTGCTTTTGAATCATCTGCATTATCAATAGGAGTAATATCTAAACCATCAAATTTTCATCAAGTTGGCTTTGATTCAAATTGTATCTGTAAATCGGTTAAAACAATAGAACCAGGTATCACAGCATATTTTTTACCTAAACTGCTGTCTGCATCATAAAGAATATAGTTATATAAATCTCCAATATTTGTATGATTATAATCAAATCCTTTTAAGCCGCATGCTCCACCATCCATAGGAGCGCGTAAACTATTATTAATAATAACCGCTCCAGTATTATCTTCTCTAGATTTTAATTCTTGACTATACATTTGACCAATGGTATTTTTAGTAATAATTTCAGTAGGCGTTCCTCCGCCTTCTGCAGAATCTTC
>JAEEGL013324840.1_pt1 | contig 20006 bp, 17 predicted proteins | sample 9134231 | NCBI WGS metagenome assembly JAEEGL01 (sample SAMN16246548, study PRJNA631951) | gut metagenome | biome: gut microbiome; feature: rumen; material: fiber-attached | host: Bos | place: Iran: Karaj | collected 2018-10
CGACGGTGAAACTGCCGTACCTGTGGAACGGCACCTCGGCGATGACACAGCCGGATCTGAAGCTGATGGACGGTACAACAACCCTCGTCCAGGGAACGCATTATACGGTTTCCTATAGCGGCAACGTGGGCGTCGGTACTGCCACGATGACGATCACAGGGAAGGGGAACTACGCGGGATCGAAGACGCAGACCTACAAGATCACCGGTTACAATCTGTCGACTGCAAGGCAGGAGGGTTTTCAAACGGCAGTCGATTACACCGGCAATGCGATCCGGCAGACCGGACTGAAGCTTTACTTCATGGACGGCAAGACCAGACGGGATCTGGTGGAAGGGACGCACTATACCGCGGCCTACACGGACAACCTCCTGCCGGGCACGGCGACGGTCATCTATACAGGGCTCAGGGCTTACGCGGGCACGACGCTGAAGAAGACATACAAGATCAACGGGATCCCGATGTCCAAGCTCAAGATCAATAATTTCAAAACGGGTCTGGCCTATGATTACGACGGGACCGCGCATACGCTGCCGGTGCGGCCGAACGGCGCAGCGGACGGAGACGGCGTCTATGTGACATATCAGGAAAAGGCCGGAGCAGTCGTACAGCCCGTGGCCATCCTCACAAAAGAGCAGTTTGACGCGCACGAAAACGGTGTATACATCCGCTACATCACCGATCCCGCTGTCCGCGGCAACAACACGACCGTCGGGACCGCCTCCGTGGAATTTGTGGGAAGCGGCATCTATACCGGTGTCACGAAGAAGACCTTTGCGATCCGGGCCTATGATCTGAAGACGGATCCGCAAGGCCGGATCACAGTCGAACTTGAGCAGGAGCCGGGATGCGGACAGGATGAATTCCATTATACCAAGGGCGCCGTGACGCCGGTCACCCATGTGTATTTCACGGATGCGGATGATCATGTCCGGGAACTGGACAATAAATCCGTGCGGATCGGCTATCGCAACAATACCAGGGTCAGCACCGGTGCCGGCCCGAACCAGCAGCCCACCGTCACGGTGAACGGCCTGGGCAATTTCAAGGGAGCGCGCGCACAGGAAACCTTCACTGTCATCCCCGGTGTTCTCTCCGCAGTCACGGTGGATGCTCCGGATAAGGTATATGCCAATCGGGCGGACAATTATACGGCGACGCTCAAGGTGACGGATACCAACGGCAAGCTCCTGACTGCCGGCGTGGATTATGAGCGTGCGGTGGTCTACCGGTTTGTCGATCCGATCCCCGCGGATCCGGGCGTGAAGAATATGAAAGAGGTCACCGGCCGTGACGCCGGCAGTGTGGTTCAAAAGGGCGATATCGTGCCGGCGCTGGAGGGAGGCACGCGGATCGAAGTGATCCTGCGGGGGAAGGGCAATTACGCGGCAGACAGTGAGACATCGCAGGTCTACAGCATCCGGCAGTATGATCTCTCCAAGGCGCGGTGCACCTTTACTCCCGGAAAGAAATACTATTACTTCAGGGGGAACCCGGTGCGTCCGGTCAAGGCTGATCTCACGCTGACGGTCGGAACCGGGAGAAACGCCGTGGTGGTGCCCGCCGATCAGTACGAGATCGATGCGGCGAGTTTTACCGGGGATACGAAGAAGGGTAATGCCGCCTTTATGGTGCGTGGCGTCGCAAACGGCAATTACTGCGGGAGCCTCAAGATCACCTATCCGATCCTGGCGCGCAGCGTGAGATAGAAAAACGGCTCCCGTTCCCGTACTTCCCACCTGTACCATGATATGGTATGATGGTGAGCATGGATCGGGAGCACGACAAAAACAGGATCGATATCAGCGTCGAGATCGACCCTGCATGCAGCATACCGCGGGTGGTCATCCGCGCGGACCGGCAGTCCGGGACCGTGGATGAACTGATCCGTGCGATCGAACGCTGTATGGAGGAGAAATATCCGCCGGTGACGGGATATGATGAGGATACCATGGTCCTGGTGGAGCAGAAAGAGATCGTGCGTGTCTTTACAGAGAACCGGCGGCTTGTCATCCAGGCGGGTACGGGTGTTTACCGTTCCAGACAGACGCTGCGCGAGGTGGAGGAACTGCTCGACGGCGATCATTTTGTCCGGATCAGCCGGTTTGAGATCATCAATCTGCGCAGGATCAGAGGTTTTGATCTGAGCATCGCCGGGACGATCCGGGTGAGCTTTGATGATGGTACGGAGACCTGGGTGGCGCGCCGCTATGTGCGTACCATTCAGGAGAAGCTGCACAGACTCAAGAAAGGGGGTAAGGCAGATGAATAGCATGCTGAAAAAAGGCCTTATTCTCGGGACGATCGGCTTCTTCATCGGGGGAATCGTCTGTCTGATCATCGCCGGGCTGACCGGCGACGGGAGTTTCTCCGTGAATCCGGCTTTGTGGTCATTTTCTGACTGGTTCTATATTCTCATTGGCTGTCTGCACGGCGCGGTATGCATGGCATCGACTGTGATCTATGATGTTGAGGAATGGAGCATCGCGCGCTGTACGATCACGCATTTTGTGATCACCTTTGCCAGTTTCTTTGTGATGGCCATGATCCAGGGCTGGATGGAGCCCGGGGATCTCTTCTTCTGGGTCTGGACGCTCAGCTGGATGGCAGCGTGGTTTATGATCTGGCTCATTCTGTACTTCTCCTACCGGCGTCATATCAGAAATCTGAATGAGGAGCTTAAGGAGCTGCGCTCGGAAGACACGGTTGATACGGATAACAGGGAATAAAGGACGGGGTTATGAAGTTAAAGGTATTGGTCACAGGCAGGAATCATAAGGTTGCCCGGGATATCAGTTCGCATCTGGAGATCGACCGGGGGTATCTCACGGTAAAATGTCCGCCCAGCAAGGGGGCACTCTTTGATCTCACGCTGGCGGAGCTGCCCCGTGTGGTCATCATCTGCATGGGCGATGAGACCGTGGACACCATTCATGCCTATAACGTGCTGAAGAAGGCGGTGAAGCTCGGCAACTGCAAGGTCATCGTCATCGCCAACCAGGAGGATGAGAGATTCTTCCTCAGGCATTCGGACTTAAGCCGCATCCTGTTCCTCTCCCGGCCGGTGTCGCTCTTTGCTCTGTATGAGAAGCTCGCCGATATCGAAGAAGAGATCGCCGCCAACAAGGAAGAGATCATGTCCGCTTTCCACGAGGTCGTGAATGACGCCCCGGAAGGAAGCAGGAAACGGAAGCATATCCTTGTGGTGGATGACGACTCGGAGCAGCTGGTGCATATCAGGGAGCAGCTGGAAGAGTTTTTTGATGTGACACTGGTGAAGTCCGGTGATGCCGCTTTTAAGTTCCTCATCAAGCAGCTGCCGGATCTGATCCTGCTGGACTATCTGATGCCGGATAAGGACGGGCCCCAGGTGCTCAGGCAGATGCGCACGATCGACGACTATGCGCAGATCCCGGTGATCTTCCTCACGGGGGTGAATGAGAAGAGCACGGTGCTGCAGACCCTTTCCGAACTGAAGCCGCAGGGCTATATCATCAAGCCGGCGAAGAAATCCGAGATCGTCGCCAAGATCATCGCCGTACTGGAGAAGGAATGATGGCGCGGGATCTGACATGGCTTGAGGAAGCGGGACTCGATACCGCGACGGGGATCGGATATACGGGAGGAGAGGACAAGTATCTCTCCGCTCTGCAGCGTTTCCTGAAGAATCATGATAAGAACAGGACCCGTGTGGAGGAAACCCGTGCCGCAGGGGACCTGGAGAATTATATGATCACCGTTCATGCCCTGAAGAGCAATGCACGCATGATCGGCGCGGCGGCACTCGCGGATTCCTTTGCGGCGCTTGAGGAGGCGGCAAGGAACCGGGATAAGGCCGCGGTCGATGCGGGCACGGCACCGGCGCTTGCGGCTTACGATGCGCTTACCGGCAAACTCTCTCCGCTGGCGGAGATGGACGAGGTCCGGGCGGCGGATGAGATCACCGCGGAAGAGGCGCGGGAGACCGCGGAGCAGCTGCTGCAGGCACTGGACGATTTTGACGATGAACTTTCCGGGGAACTGGTGAAACGCCTTTCCGGATATCCGTTCCGGATCACGCAACGCGACAGGCTGCGTGAGGCGGCGGCCTTTGTCGAGGATTTCCTGTATGATGAGGCGGCGCAGATCATCCGGGAGATCATCCCTGCCATTGAGTGATCCTTCCGCACGGGAGGGAACAGATCCTTGAAGAAGATCAGAACGATCCTGTCCATCATTCTCCTCCTGGTATTCGGCTATATCTTTGCGGGCGAACTTCTTCTGCCTGCCAATGCTCCGAGAAACGGAATGATATGCGATATCCTGCCCGGGGACCGGTGGACACGGATCGGGGAGGACGGAAGCCGTACCCCGTTTACCGTGCCCGGTACCACGGAGGGCGATATCACGCTGGAGACCACGCTGCCGGCCGTCTTTGACAGGGATTATTGCGTCCTGTGCTTCCGCGGCATGGATATGGAGATCTACGTGGACGGTATGCTGAGGGAGTCTCTGCACACGGTGGATTACCCGCTTTTCGGCGATCAGTCCGCGGAATGTTATGTGATGGCCTCCCTCTATCCGGAGGATGCCGGGAAAACCCTTCGCGTTCATTATGAATACAATTCCGGGATGGTGTACGAGGTCTATATCGGGACGCGTCTCGGGATCCTTGTCTGGCTGTTTGAGCGATACGGACTGGAACTCTTTGTGGGACTCGCGATCCTGCTGCTGGGTGTCATCTGTCTGGTCGCAGCCGTCTCCTACAAGCATATCCACGGCAAGTATCTGGAACTGGAGCATCTCTCCATCGGTGTCATCATCGGCGCATGCTGGGTGCTGTCCAACTCGATCTTCCGTCAGCTCTATACCAGAAATCTCTCCGTGATGTCGGATATCCCGTTCCTCATGGTCATGGTGATGCCGATGCCATTCCTGGTGTTTATCGATTCCCTGCAGAGCGGGAGATACCGCAAACCCATCCTGGGGATCAGCCTCATGGAGATCGCGAATTTCGTGGTATGTATCGCTCTGTTCGTCTCCGGCAGGGTCAGCCTGATCCAAAGCTTTGTTTCATCGGCGCTCTGCGCCCTGATCAGCATCGTGGTGATCTTTGTGACGATCGTGATCGATTTCCGGAAGGGGCAGATCGCTTCCTACCGGGTGGTGGCGGTCGGGTTCGGCGTACTGGCCGTTGCTGCCGTGGTGCAGATCATGGTCTATCAGTTCGCCCACAACGGCGTTTTCTCCGGCCTGTTCATGGCGCTCGGACTCTTCGGCTTCATGATCTGTGCCATCGTCCATACCATCAAGCAGCTGATCCGGATCCGGCTCGAGGCCAATGAACTCGTGCACATCAACAAGGCCAAGGATGATTTCCTCGCCAATATGTCCCATGAGATCCGCACACCGTTAAACGGCATTCTGGGGATGGATGAGATGATCATCCGGGATACCAGAGAGAATAAGGTGAAGCAGTATGCGCTGGAGATCCGCAGCGCAGGCAATACGCTGCTTTCGATCATCAATGATATCCTGGATCTCTCCAAGATCGAGTCCGGCAATTTCGAGATCGTTCCCGCGGATTACAATCTGGCTTCCGTCCTGAATGATGTCCTCAATCTCACCCGTCACCGCGCGCAGAAGAAGGACCTGGATTACAATTTCCGCGTGTCGGAATCGATCCCGTCTGCTCTGATCGGCGATGAGATCCGGATCCGCCAGATCATGCTGAATATCATCAACAACGCGATCAAGTATACGGAGAAAGGACATGTGGACGTGGATATCTCCGCGCGTTCCACGATGATGGGCAATTATGTGGATCTGATCATCGAGGTGTCGGATACCGGGGTAGGGATCCGCGATGAGGATAAGGCGAAGCTCTTTCAGAGCTTCCGGCGCCTGGATGAGAAGAAGAACCGCAGTATTGAGGGGACCGGCCTGGGCCTGCATATCACCCGGCTGCTGCTGGAGATGATGGAAGGCACGATCAGCGTGGAGAGCGAATACGGGAAGGGGAGCACCTTTACCGTCGTGGTCCCGCAGCGGGTGGCAAATGCGCATCCGCTGGGAGATTTCAGCAGGGCCGTGAGCAATTATCTGAACAACATCGAGACGGACGAGGTGATGCTTTATGCGCCGGGGGCCCGTGTACTGGTGGTGGATGACAATGAAATGAATCTTGAGGTCATGGAAGGACTGCTGCGCGATACGAAGATCAAAACCGATCTCGCTGACTCCGGGCAGGCATGCATCGAAGCAGTGCGTGGGACTCATTACGACTGTATCCTGCTGGATCAGATGATGCCCGGGATGAACGGGGAAGAGACACTTGCCGAGATGAACCGGCAGGAGCTCCTCGCGGGAACGCCGGTCATCGCGCTGACGGCGGATGCCATCATGGGGGCGAGAGAGCATTATATCGCCGGAGGTTTTACGGATTACCTGAGCAAGCCGGTAAAGTATGAGGCGCTGGAGCAGATCCTCAGAGAGTATATCCCGCAGCAGAAGCAGCTGATCCGGAATCCGGATGACGAACTGCCCGTCATGCTCCTGTGGGGGAATGACCCGGAGCGGCTCAGGATGGAAAAGGACCGCCTGGACGGTGTTTACAAGTGTGTCTGTGTCACCGGCAGCAGGGCGATGGAGAAGTATCTGGAGAAGCATCAGCCGGAGGGCGTGATGCACATCCTGTAGGATCCCCGCCCGGTTATTTGCGGAGCATGAAGAATTCGTTGAGCTTCTCCAACAGTTCCTCGCGCTGGATCGTTTTGAGGAAATAGCCCTCCGGTTTCAGGGCGACCACAGCCATCACGCTCTGTTTATCCCCCTTGCCCGTGAGGAACATCACCGGGATGGAACTGGTCTCAGGGTCGCTGCGCAGCATCTCGAGCACCTGCGGTCCGTTGGTCACGGGCATCTCATGATCCAGAAGGATCAGATCCGCTTTGTTTTTCCCCAGCCATTTCAGCGCCTGGAGGCCGGAATTGACCATGGCGACTTTGTAGGTATCCTTGAGCCATTCGCGGACGAGTCCCAGATAATTGGGGTCGTCATCCACCACGAGGATGCTCTTCTTGAACTCGCCGGCGGAGACCTTGTCGAAGAGTTCTTTGACGGTCGCGGCGAAGGCGTCATTGTCGAGCGGACGGATAAAAGTTTTGTAGATCAGATCACCCGGATACCGGTCCACGATATACTGCACATCCAGCCGTTCGCCGACGGGGATCATTTGGACGCCGGTCTCCGTCATCTTATCTTTGAGGAAGTGCAGCGTGTCCTCCGGCGGCAGGTCGCCCTCGTCCATGTAGAGAATGATGAGGCTGGTATCCTGCCAGACAGCATTCAGATCATTGACACCCCATGGCACGAATTCACAGTCGGCACCGGTATCCTGGATCTTCTTGAGCAGGACACGGGAAAGAAAATTGATCTTTTCTCCTGTTATCACAACGCGATGATCTGACATGTCCCCCTCCTTCATCCCGGTACCTGACCGATCAGTTCTTCCAGTTTCTCCCAGTCAAAATTCTTCAGGCCCGCCGTAAAGCCGGCAAACCGCGCGGCGTCCTCCTCCGGGAGGCGGTAGCTGCAGACCTGTTCCACGATCATCTCCACGGCATCGTAGTCCATCATGGGGATGACTTCGCGCAGTGCATGATAGGCATCGGCGAGTTCCTCGGGCGGGATGGGTTCCTTGTCCGCATCCCCGTCATCCGTGACAAGCGGCGCGAGTTTCTCTTTAAATGCCTTGAAATCCGTCATCAGACGTTCGCAATTCTCCCTGATGTATGTAAGATCCTGTTTTTTGCCTGCTTCTTCGAGCCGTTCCGCCTGTTTTGAGAGATCGTTCGCGCCGACGATCCGTGCGGAACTCTTCAGCGCATGGACCTTGATCGTGTAGAGCTCGATGTCGTCCCCCGCGTAAGCATCCTCTATGACCTTGGCCACCGGATCGATCGTTTCCAGGAAATCGCGCAGACTGTGCAGATATGTGGATACACCGCCGCAGCAGCGGATCCCGTCGGGCACGCTCATTCCGCCGACCTCATACAGCCATTCCATATCTTCCGGGAGTGTGGCGGGCTCGTCGGCCGCATCGCCTGCAGTGGGCTTCATCATGATCTCTTCGGGGAGATGTTTCATGATGGCGCGCTCGAGCGCGATACTGTCGATGGGTTTGGCAAGATATCCCGTAAAGCCTTTGGCTTTGTAGAATTCATCGCCCCCGGCGGTCGCGTTGGCGGTGAGCGCGTAAACAGGCAGGTCCGGATTGGTTTCCCGGATCCTCGCCATGGTCTCAAGACCGTCCATGCCGGGCATCATATGATCCAACAGGACCACATTGAACGTGCCGTGCTTAAGCTTCTCAAGACATTCTTCCCCGCTGGCGGCGGTCGTGACAAAGATCCGTGTGGGTTTTAACAGCCCCTTGATGACGGTGAGGTTCATCGGGTTATCGTCAACCACCAGCACCTCGGCATCCGGTGCCACAAACTGCGGCATATACGGCCCTCTGGCCTGCTCTCCGCCGTGTTCGTCAAAGGCGCCGATCCCTTCGGAGTCGATGATTTGCTGCTCACAGGTGAGGATGAATTCGCTCCCTTCGCCATAGACGCTCTCACACCACAGTTTACCGTTCATCATCTCCGCGAAACGCCTCGAGATGTCAAGTCCCAGCCCGGTGCCCTGGATGCCGCTGTTCTTCTCTTCATCCAGCCGTTCGTACGCCGTGAAGAGTTTTTCCATATCCTCCGGCTTCACGCCGATCCCGGTATCCTTAACGGAGATCCGCAGAGCGGCAATCCCGTCCTGGGTATTCTCAACGGTCACGGTGAGAGTAAACCCGCCCAGATCGGTATATTTGACGGCATTGGTGAGCAGGTTCAGGACGATCTGCTTGATCTTGCCGGGATCACCGAAAAGACGCTTCGGGAGCTTCTCGTCGATGTCCACCGCAAAGGTCAGATCCTTTTCCGTGCTGCGGACCCGTATCATGGTGACGATGGAGCGGAAGAGGTCCACGGTATCATATTCCTGCTCCACGAGATGCATCTTGCCCGATTCGATCTTGGACATGTCGAGCAGATCATTGATCAGGCCGAGCAGCGATTCCGATGCGTGACGGATATCCAGTGCGTAATTGATCACGGACATGAAATAGGGCTTCGGCACATCTGTCGGATCCTCACGCAGGATCATCTCGTCCATGCCCATGATGGTATTGATCGGGGTGCGGATCTCATGCGACATATTTGCGAGGAACCGTGATTTGGCGCTGTTGGCGCGCTCCGCCTCGTCCTTGGCCTGCTGGATCTCCTCGTACTGCCTGCGGATGACGGTTCCGGTCATGATCCTCCATACAAAGATCCCGGTGACGGCAGCGAGCAGGAGCAGCAGAAAGATCCTCACGACCAGCAGTTCGAACAGCCGCGGCTTTTTGATCAGGACAAAGGTATCATCCTGCAGGATCTCCTCGGTGGCCTTGTTGAGGACCTGGATGTGCAGTGTGTAATTGCCGTAGTCCAGCCCGGTATACTCCAGGGAGGTCAGAGATTTCTGCTGTGCGGTGATCCCGGAATCCTCCTTGCCTTCCAGGAACATCCGGATCGTGGGATTCGACATCGTATAATCCAGGATCGCGGGGGTGATCTGTATGCGGCCCTTGGTGGGCGGTATGACATAATGGCCGTCGGCGTCCGGCAGGATCTCTTCGTCATCGCAGGTGACGGACCGGATCATCATCTTGATCCGGGAGATACTGTCGAAATAATGATTGATGTTGACCCGGCACACACCTGCTCTGCCGGAGATATAGAGATTGCCGTCCTCTGTCAGCGCACTGTATGAGTTGGAAGTCGGCGTGCTGGTCAGACCGTTGGCGATGGAATACAGGCTGTATTCCGTGATGGAATCGTTCAGCATATCGTCCGCACGGACGGAGAAAACACCGCAGGAGGAAAGGATCCAGAGCACATCCTCCGTGCCGTATTTGATATCGAAATTGTTGTTGTAGGGAAAGGTGGTGACATTGGTGATGACACCGTCCTTCATGTATTCAATGGAATTGGAGGTGATGATCCACAGAAGACCGCGTTCCTCGTCCCGGGCGATCCGCAGGATCACATCGCTGGTGAGACCGTCTTCCCGGCTGAGTCTCCGATGCCTTTGCCCGTCGATGACATAGATGCCGTCTCCGTCCGTACCGGCGTATACCAGTCCGTCAAAACCCTCGGCCACCGTGAGAAATACGGTGTTGTCCAGCCCGTCATCCGCAGTAACGGTATGGTCGATCTCGTTATCCCTGATGACGGCCAGTCCGTTGTTGGTACCTACGAGAACGGATCCGTCCGAAGTCATGACCGTGCAGCGAACCCCGTTATCCGGCAGGCCGTCCTCTTTTGTGTATTGATAGATCTTGCCGCCCGCGGTTTCGCAGATCAGTCCCAGATTGTTGGTATAGGTGGAGATCCACAGACTGCCTGCGTCATCCTCCGCAAGACAACGGATCCTCGTGTTTCCCAGCAGGGACATCAGGGTCCGCTCGATCGGCTGCATATTGCGGTTCACGATACGCAGGCCGTCATCCGTGCCGATATAGAGCAGTCCGTTGTGGATGCAGGTCGCATTGACGACTTCTGCGGGCAGGCCGGCCAGGCTGGTCATGTCCTGGAAGTTGTTGGCCACCACACGCATCACGCCCTGTCTGGAGGAAGCGCACCAGAGGTTCCCCTGATAGTCCGACGTGATCATGTCGATGGAATTCTTCATCGGCAGGTTTTCAATCGTGTGGAAGCGGTAGTATTCATCCAGATATCCCGCGGTATTCTCTGCGCTGATGAAGATCCGGCCGCAGGCGTGTGTGATCCAGTAGGTGCTTTCGATAGGGGATACCGTGATACGCTTCATCTGCCTGTTCGGCGCGCCGAAGATCCCGTAGTAGACATATTCGGAATCCGTGCCCAGATAGATCTTGCCCGGGTTGTCAGGATCCGCGAAGATCGTGGTGATCTTGGCGATTCCGAGATCCTCGCTGGTGTGATACCGGGTCACCATTCCGTTCTCTATCGTGAAAATGGCACCGCTCCTCACATTGCCGTATATCGTGCCCTCCGAGTCGGCCGTCATCCGTACGATCGTATCGTTTCCGATCTTCTGATCCGTGAGCTGCCGTAATGTGCCGTCTTCGTCCACATAGGAAATGCCGCTGGTGGAGCCGATATAGACCCGGCCGTTGCCGTCTTCCGCGAAACACCGGATCGAGGAGGAGGGAAGACCGTCCTCGTAGGTATAATGCGTGCTGTCACGGCCTTTCAGAACGATCACACCGTTGTCATTGGTGCCGATCCAGATGCGTCCGGTGCTGTCCTCGAACAGGACCCGCCCGCTGGTGAGACCGCCCGTGGAATCAAGACGCTCAAAGGAGAAGCCGTCATAGCGGATGATGCCGCTGTAGCCGCCGATCCAGATATATCCGTCGCTTGCCGCCAGCACATAATTGGCATCCGAGGTGGGCAGACCGTTGGTTGCATCGTAGAGTTCCGCCGAGTAACCGACGTTGTTGAGCTGTCCGGTGACGGCATAGCCGCCGCCGATCATATCTGGATCGATCCCGGGATCCGTTCCGGACTGTTCAGACTTTGGAGAAAAAAGAGGCTCTGCATCGGAAAGGGATGCGCCGACACTGTCATCCGCCGCCAGTGCGGCGGGCACCGGCACGGCGGTGAACAGGATCAGAGCGGATAAGACGGCAGCTGCCGCCGGTCGCAAAAGAGTTCCTTGCTTCATGTCAAAGCTCCTTGCGCTGGGAGTCGTCAGCAACGCCTATATTGTATCACAAGTGCGGATGATTTTCATTATATCGCCGCGGAGAGATCAGGCGCGGCGCAGAACCGACCGGTATATTTCCTCCAGACGGTCGATATGCGTGTCAAAGCCGAACCGTTTTTCCGCGATACCCAGGCTCTGACGGCCGGCTTCCTCCCAGGCGGCCCTGTCAGACAGATAGGAGATGATCCCTTCTGCCATGCCGTCCGTGTCACCGGGCGCGTAAAGCCTGCCGTTGATCCCGTCGGATACGACTTTGGGGATCCCGCCCACATCACAGGAGATCACGGGAAGAGCATAGCCCATGGCTTCCAGTACGGAGACCGGCATCGCCTCCATATGGGAAGGCAGCAGGAAAAGAGTGCTTTCTTCCAGCAGCTTTGTCTTTTCATCGCCGAGGAGCCAGCCGGGCAGAAGAACGGTATCGCCGAGTGAACGTCTGGCGATCTCTTCCGTCACCGGATCCGTTTCGCCGGTTCCGCCCAGAACAAAGCGGATATCAGGGAAGACTTTTTTTACCTGCTCCGCGATGGCGGGGATATCGGAGACACCTTTCAGGCGGTCGAAGCGGCCGAGATAGAGGATCTGACGCTTCGCAAACCGCTTTTCCATGTTTTCTCCGGAGAGCATCTCCGGGAAGATCCGGCTGTAATTGGGCAGTACTTCGATCTTTTCCGGCGGCACGATGACGGAGAGACGTTCCTTCCATTCATCGGAGAGTGCGATCAGCCGGTCACACCAGCCGTAGCATTTCCGGACCATGTGCTTCTTCCAGGCGGGTGCACGGAGATAGAATTCTTCGAGTGCCGAGCCGTGGATATGATTGATGACGGGGACCCCCGCCTGATGCGCCATGCGGATGATGGGATATTTTCTGAAGAAACTTGCACCGAAGGAGGAGTGGACATGTACCAGATCCGGGCGTTCATTTCGCAGGAGTTCTCTGAACGACCGGTAGGCGCGGACCGCCTTGATGAATTTCCGGTATTTGCTGCCGTCGCAATAGGATTCCACATAGCGGATCTCAAAATCGCGTTCCAGACGGCTGCCGTAATAGCCGCCGGTCACGGCTGCGATCCCGCCGCGCACAGCGGGATCCTGTACGATCATGCAGATCCCGGGTTTCTCTCCGTGTGTCCCCATATGTTTCTCCGGCTTCAGCTCCTCACGAGGATCCGTTCAGATCAGGGCCGTACTGAAATACCGCTCAGCTCGGTCGGCAAGAATGGTCGCGATGACTTTATCGCTGCCGTATTTGGAAGCCATCTGTTTTGCCGCCCATACGTTGGCGCCCGATGAAGTCCCGACAAGAAGGCCCTGGACGCGGGCAAGCTCACGGGCTGTCTGAATGGCATCTTCATCCGAGACCTCTACGATATCGGTGATGATCGAGGTATCGAGGATATCAGGGATAAACCCGTCACCGATCCCCTGGATCTGATGGAGTCCGGGTTCGTCTCCCAGGAGCGCGGATACGTTCTTCGGCTCGACCGCGACGATCTTGCAGTCCGGATCCCTCTCCAGGAGATACTTCGCCACTCCCTGCAGCGTACCGCCGCTGCCGATGCCGGACACATAGATGTCGATATTTTTCCCCAGCTGCTCCGTGAGTTCCACCGCGGTTGTCCGGTAATGCATCTCCGGATTGGCGGGATTCTGAAACTGCTGCGGCACGAAATACTCTTCGGAACCGGCTGCGATCTCCATGGCTTTGTCAACGGATCCTCCGATGCTCAGCTTCGGATCCGTCAATACCAGTTCCGCTCCGAGAGCGCGGATGATCTTTTTGCGTTCCTCGCTCATGTTCTCCGGCATGACGATGATCACGCGGTAACCTTTGCGGACACCGCAAAGAGCAAGTCCGATACCCGTGTTTCCGGAGGTCGGTTCGATGATCGTCATTCCGGGCTTCAGTTTCCCGTCTTTCTCCGCCTGTTCGATCATATTCAGCGCGATCCTGTCCTTGATGCTCCCGCCCGGATTCAGGAATTCCGCCTTAGCGTAGATCTGCAATCCGGTGGTCTGCTCCAGACTGATCAACGGTGTATTGCCGATGAGATCGAGTACATTTGTATAATACATTTTTACCCCTTTTTTATGTGTACGCGGCCGACAGGTATCATCTTAGCTTATAGGTTGGGTTTCTTCAACCCATAAGTATCCTCTTTATCCAGTCGATCCTTCTGCTCATGCATGTCCCGACGATCGAGCTTTTCAACGCCGATTCATAACCATGGCAGGTCCCTTTGACTTCATGCACCTCAACCGGAATTCCTTCCGCCCGCAGTCTTTCGGCAAACGCGATACCCTCATCATGCAGGCAGTCATATTCCGCGACTTCCACGTAGGTTTCCGGAAAACGACCGGCAGGATCGATCTCCGCAATGGAGGCATACTTTGCCCGGTCCGCATCCTGTCCGTCAAGATACATATCCCAAAGCATTTTCGTGCATCGCGAATCCCAGATCGGGGTGTCCGTAAACCTGTTCATGGATCCGGTATCCATCCTTCTGTCAAGCACCGGATAGATCAGCATCATCCCTTTCGGGAGCGGAAAGCCTCTGTCGTAAAGCATTGCCGTGACGGCCCCCGCGATATTGCCTCCGGCACTGTCTCCCGTAATGATGATCCTGTCCGTGTCGATGTCCAGTGTTCCGGCATTTTTCAGCACCCACAGATAAGTGCTGTAACAGTCCTCGATCGCAACCGGATATCTGTATCGGGGCAGCAGTCTGTAATCCGGCAGTATGACCTTGCAGTTTCCCCTTTGCGCGTACCATTTTGCTATCCTGTAATGCGCGCCGGAAGCGCTCATCAGGAAACCGCCTCCATGAAAGAGCATCACACAGGGGATGTTTCCGCTGTACTGTTTCGGTTCAATGACCAGCGTGGAGATACTCTCATCGCGATATCCCGGTATCGTATGCTCATTAACGGAAACCAGGTTATCCGGTCTGCATTTCTTCAGACGATAACAGGCATTCAGCAGCGGATACAGACGGCCGACCATTGAACCGCTGAATATCGAAAAAAACTTCAGTTCCGTGTCAAGATTGTATTTCATGTCTTTGCCCGAAAAACGACTCCATGTTAATGATCCGGATCTCTGCAGTTTAAACCGGTTTCTTACAGCATGATCCCGTTAACCACGGCGCGGACTCTGTGATGGTGATACAGTTCTTCATTGGGTGCCATGTTGTGCATGTAAGCGACCGAGAACCTGTCTGTCGGGTCCGCTTCGACCCAGATGCCGGTGCCGCCGGTCCAGCCGAAGTTGCCGATGTGACCGTTGTGGCCGTATTTCTGAGTCATAAGGGTACGGAAACCGAGTCCGTATCCGTAACCCGCGAGATAATCGTTTTCAAAATCGGCAAGCTGAACGGGGCCGAGCTGATTCTCATGAAGCATAGCGACCGTGCCGCTTCCCAAAAACTTCTTTCCCTTATAAGTGCCGCCGTTAGCCAGCATCTGCATGAACACTGCGAAATCACGTGCACTGATCAACAGGTTCGGCCGGGCGCCCGCAGGTACACTGTCCGGTTCCGCGGTGATAAAATACTTCGTCGGCTCGAACTGTCCCGGTCCCTTCTTTGCGTAGTTTTTAACGATCCTGTCTTTATTTCCGGGGCGCACGAATGTATCGGCATCTTCCAGTTCCAGGGGATCGATGAGCCGGTCCTGAAACACCTCCCGTAACGGCTTCCCTTCAAAAGTCTCTACCAGGACGCCTGTGATCTCGGAACCGAATCCGTAAAGCCAGTGGGAGCCGGGCTCAAACATCACCGGCACATTTGACATGGCGCGCACTTCCTCCTGAATGGTGGAAGGACCTTTCTTCAGCAGTTCTTCCATCTGTCTGCTCATGGCTGCCAGAGTGGGAGTGGAGGGATTGATGGCCGGTACCATGCAGTAAGGAAGACCGCACATCATGGCTACAGCATCGCGGATCGTGATCGGCTTTTCAAGAGGAGCCGTGTCTATTTCGCCGTTTGGCTTTTTGATGTATTTCTGCGTGTTCTTCCACTCAGGGAGATAGTAGTACAGGGGGTCGCTGAATAAGAACTTCCCCTCTTCAAAGATCATTCCGAGTATCGCGTAAGTGAAAAGCTTCGTAGTGGAAGCCTGGCTGAACATGCTGTGAATATCCACCTTCCGGCCGGATTCGATGTCGGCGTATCCGGCCTCGCCGTGGTAGATCAGTTCGTCTCCCTGCATGACAGCGACCGCGCAGCCGGGATTGGTGCCCTGTTCCACAAAGGTTTTGAGCAGATCGTCAAGTCTTGTAAAATCTTTCATATGCCAAATCCTCCTTTCCATATTCATCGGGTTTATGCGTGTGACAGATCCGGGAAATATAATCTATCCTGTTCAATGGATTCAAGTACTTTGCCTCTGTAAAAAAGTCTGTAGTCATCTCCGCCATCATATTCTTCGGAAACGCATATTTCCATATCCGCATCATGAGGAGTAAACCCTAATCGACATTTATGATCCTCCGGATCAATGCGTTGTACAATATCTGCGAGTGCAATTTTCTCCCTGCACAATACTGATTCCAATACAACACACTCGTCATGATCCAGTACGATGAAGCATTGTATATCATCAGCATAAAATACGTTGTCAAGACCGGCAGTATAAAACAGCTGTAAGCCATATTTGTTGATCTGTTCAAAAGAGGAATGATATACGCTGTTTCGAACAAGATCCAGGTAATTCTTCTTTATTTCTTCACCCATATTCTTTATTGGCTGAAATCTGTCTTTTGTTCCATGGAAATGACAGAACTCATCTTTTACGTAATATCTGTACTGATTTTCAACCTTAAACCCCATCTTCTGATAAAACTCTTCTGCACTCAGATCACCGAACAGGTAAATACCATCGCATTCCTGCTCGTATTCTTCTATGACATGTTTCATCAGCTTCGCTGCGAGGCCTTGCCTTCGATGGCCTTCATCTGTCATAACAGTTCCTATCTGTACATAGTATCTCATGGAACCGTTCTGCATAAACCTCATCCGGTTGGCGGACACATTGGATATGATCCTTCCTTCATCCATAAAAGAATACGGGATATAATCTCCTTCATAATATCCCTGTGTAACCCAGCTTTCAAAATCAATTCCAAATGTTCTTCCGGCCAATTCGTTTAACATATGACGGTATGAATCCGCCCTCATGTAATCACTGATCAATTCCATTGTGTTTTCCTTTCCTGATAATTCCTATCTGTCATAAAGTTCTACCCGAAACTTCCCATTGACTCATAAAACGATCATAAATCGAATTAAGTCTGTCTATTACTTCCTGATTTACCGGGACAGTTTTATCCAGATACTGAGTGCCTCTTTCTCCCATAAAATCCACACAAAAAAGTAAACAGTAAAAAATAAACGCTCTGCTTTGATCACTGTTTAAATGCATTTCTTCCAGCAGATAATCGACGTATCTGGTATCCAGGTTCATATTGAGCAATGCTGTTTTAGTCATCGCAACGAAGGTAAGTTTATCTCCGAAGCCCATCCAGTCAATGTCTATTACACCCGATACATGTCCGTTTTCGATCAGAAGATTCTTTGTACTGATATCATCAAGATAGGGTATGGGTTTAACTGAACTGATATAATGCTGCAATTCTTTTTGAATGTTCCTTACTTCTTCCACCTTGGAAACATCAAAGAATCCGTTTTTTGAGATCAGTTCATGCGCCCTGCCAAGCATTTCATCCGCAAATGAATCCCAATTCCAGTTCCCGGGTGCCTGTATCTTTAATCCCGACACTTTATTCTGTATTGCAACAACTTCTCTGGCTATCTGTCTTTTTTCCGGATCCTGCAAATCCTTGTATATCATCCCGATATCTTCTCCAGAAAGATATGAAAGGATCAAATAGCGGTAATCTTCGTATTGCCCGTATTTTATGACTTTGGGAATCGGAATATCGCATTCTTCCAGTTCTTTTAGCCAGTAAACCGTGTTTTCATAAGCATCTTTTTCGAGCGAACATCTCAATATGAATTTGTTGTTACCGGCAGTTACAATGAAAACATAGTTCCCGATTCCGGTGCTACACCGTTCCATCGAAAAATCTGTTTCCTTCATTACATTTTCAAATAACTGACCTGCTTCTTTTATTTCCACGACTTCACCTTCCAGAGTCACGGCTCCTCTTTCATTTGTATTTTTTTGCTCATATCCTCAGATCTGTCTGCTTGAAACGTGTTTACGTTCAAATCGATCAGCAACAAACCGGACAAGTTCAACATGGCCGTCTCTTTCGGTTGATTCTATTCGAAAACCGCATTTTTCAGTATAGAACTTCACATTTTCTTTCTTGTCTATCGGTGTTACCAGGGTGATCCTCTCCCAATCTTCATAAAATGCCTTTACAAATCGAATTGCCTGTGTCCCGATCCCTTTGCCCTGATACTCAGGAATAACGCACAAGCAACCAACCTCATACACTCCTTTTTCCGGGTTTATACACGATACACATCCAACAGGTTCATTATCACATAGTATAATGTGCTTCAGATATCTGCCGATGGACTCTTCCATCATTTCCTTTGTTTGTCCATATCCCGGACAGGAACCGTATCGCACATAATCGTCATAAAAAGAAGCGTTATAAATTTTTACCAATAGTTCTGCGTCCTCAATACCCGCTTGTCTATACTCTATTTTCATAAAACCTACTTTGACATTGTCGCCTTGATTGCTCCAAGACTATGTATCCTGACAACACGATTGCTATCTGTTTCTGCCATCTCCTGTAATTGCTCTATATAAGGAATGACAAACTCCGGTCTGCGTTTTCCAAGCACTCGAAAGATTTCAGGGGATTCCATTCTGACCTTGTCATCAGTATCGTGCAGGAGTGACTCGAATACCGGCATATGATCCTTATATATGTCAGGCGTATTTGTGGCGATGTTTTCAGATGCCCAGATAAAGGTCAAACGCACTTTGGGTTCGCTGTCAGAAGCAAAGCGAAACAATCCTTTCCAGTAAGGTTCAATCAAACTGTAATTGCCCCTTCCGATCCTGCCAAGAGCATTTACAGCCCGTTCCCTCAAAAGTGCATCTTCGCTATCGCAGAACGAAACAACGGACGGTACTGCATCTTGAATGGAATCAGGATATTCAAGGCCCATTTCACCAAGCAGCCATAGTGCTTTTGCCTGTATCTTTGCAGAATCGTGATTGAGAAGAGATGAAACATATGGTATATTCTCTTCCCATTTGCTCTTATCCTTAGTTAGTATTCCAAGTTCTTTATATAGTTTTGACTCGCTCAATTCATTATCCTCTTATGATCTGTCTGATTGAAACCACAAGAAGCGGTGCATACATGGAAATCAGATTCAGACGCTCCCACAGCCCCTCATTGTTTATGATGGTATTTGCAAACTCGGGTTTATCTGACATAACGAACAAAACAAAAAAAGCCAACGCAATAATAAAACATATGATGCTCACAACACCTATGCCCGGGGCTTTGCTTTTGAAGGAAAGTATTGCCACCAACAAAGGAACAAAAAGAAACAGCATAAATCCAACAACAGATCCGATCCCATGGATTTTCGAGGCGGTCGTAACAATATCCCTTGATTCGTTAACACTGAAAAAGCATGTAAAAATGCATGCTCCTATTGCGAATATGGCGATAAATAGGATCATCGTATTTGTAAGTCCGGCGGAAACCGAATAATACATTCTATATAATGCCGGTATCGCAGCAAGGAAAAGCAGCCCTTCTATTAACATCCATACGTTGAATGATACGCGAACAGGACTATGAGGATTTCCCAGAGCGCTTATCGACATTTTCATAATATTGTATTCTTTATAAAAGCATGGCAGCACTAACGAGATCAAAATATCTCCGATCATGGCAATAACCAGTGCATACCATTCAAATCGACATATTTTATCCATTGTATATCTCTTTTTCCCTCCGAACGCTCCGTAAAGTTTAAACCTGATCCATGTTATACATCTTCGTTGTTTCCCGATCACGATACTCATGTTTCTCGTAGTATGCGATCAATTCTCCGGCTCCGTTTCTAAGCGCAGCCATATACACATTTCATATAGATGATCTTGTGGTCAAGATCGCATATAACTATTGCGGCCTTGTCAGCTTCCAGTACACTTTTATAAACTTCATTAAGATTTGTCATCATTCAGTACTC
>JAEEGL013815722.1_pt1 | contig 20006 bp, 15 predicted proteins | sample 9134231 | NCBI WGS metagenome assembly JAEEGL01 (sample SAMN16246548, study PRJNA631951) | gut metagenome | biome: gut microbiome; feature: rumen; material: fiber-attached | host: Bos | place: Iran: Karaj | collected 2018-10
AAGAGGTCCTCTTCCTCTTCGGGAAGCTCAGGCTTTTTGCTCTCTTCCTTTCTTGCTGCCACGTTCCAGGGAGAATTTACAAATGCCGCATCGGTCTCAGGCTCACTTACGGGTTTCGCCTCTGCCCCCCGCTCTTCCTTCATTACGGGAGTTTCCATGACGGGTTTTGTCTCAACTTTTTTTTCTTCGGCCTTATTTTGTGGCTGGAAGATTGGTTTTCTTTCCTCGGGAGCGGACGCAGGCGTCGCCGGAGTCTCATTCTTTATGATGTTCGTCTTCACTACCGGCGTTTGGCTTTCATGAATGCCCATGACCTTCTTACTGCAGACAAAGTCTCCTTCATTGAGCTTTATCCTTACCATTTCTTCCTTGCCTTCCACTGGCTCTACCGGAACGCCCCTCTTGATCAGTGCGTCAAATACGCATCCGGTAATCCTGGCAGCATTCTGCAGTTCCCTTGCGTCATCCTCACTCATGATGCCTCCAAAGGAAATGGCATCCGCTACTTCATTCATGATCTCTTTTCTGATTTCCTTCGTACAGGATAAAATCTTTCCATACAGTTCTTCTGCTCTTTTTCTTTCCATTTCTTCATTACCCCCTGGCAGGTAAATGCCATCTGTTTGATTTTTCCGGAGGATCCCCACCCACCGGACATGTTTTTTCAGGTATCACTTCCTTATGTAAAAAAAAATATTTTTTTCTTTCAAAAATGGTCAATTTTTATGAAAAAAGAAAAGGAGAGGGGTTCCTTTCGGAATTTCCCTCCCTATTTTCCTTTTTCTTAGAAGGCCATTGCCTCAGAAGTGCTCTCCCAGGTATGTCTTGCAGCTTCCCTTGCGTTCGCCATCGCTCCGTCTAAGGTTGCCGCACAGAAAATCTTCTTAAATGCATCCTCCGAGAATTCTTCAACGCTGGGTACCGCACTTGCACTCTCTACCCTGATCATCAAAGGAACGTTCTTTAATGCCTCATAATGATTTCTGTCAAATACGCTTCCGTTATGACATCCAATGTCACAGCAATAATCATTCGTAAATTTATAATTCTTATGCTTCGGATAGTCATATTTCTTATCAAGAAGAGGTCTTTCACCATAAATGATGACAAGCTCCTTCTCATATTCCATACGTCCCAGCTCATCCGGACTCATTAAGGTCTTCTGATCTACCTGAATGCCCTGACTGAACTGCTTCTCTCCAATGGTATCACTCTTCGAAACGATCGTCTGATTACCAAGCTTCTTGGAAATGTATTCATTCGTGGAGTTTTCATCTCCTCCAAGGAAGATCTTCTGAGGACAGTTCGCGTCAACCGTCTCATAATCCTTCTCATACATACCCTTCAGCTGCGTAATGGACTGAACGATGACCATACAGGAAATCTCATAGGAACGCATGGTTGCAAGTCTTTCCTTAAAGTCCGGAATCTCACCGATGTTTGCAAACTCATCCAAAAGGAATCTTACGTGCGTCGGTGACGCATTACCCCTTGCCGTTTTAAGCTCCGCATGCTTTAAGTCATTCAAAAACTTATCCGCACTAGCCTTATCCTGTCTCCTGGTGATAAGTACCTCTTCCTCACCATTCATCGTTACAATGTCATACCAACCGTCATCAAAGGTAACGTTTACTTCCTTACCCTTCTTATCCTTCGTTTTTCCATGAAGGATTCCGCCGCCCTTTTGTTTTACTGCCTTTGCATGCTTTAAGGACTCCATGTAAGGCTCCACGACGCCGGCTTCAATTTCCTTACGTACAAAGTGACGTACCAGTTCCCCATTGGGAAGATAAAGGTTCTTCGTTCCAACGTTATTATTGTCTCCGTTGAAATACAGACGGTCAAACAACTGCGTGTAAAGGAACGCACACAGGAAGTTATAAGTCTTGTCACCTGCAGGAATGATTACAAAAAGGGCATCCCTATGGAAACCAAAGGTATCCAGATCCAGGGTATCCGATGCCGTCAGGTTCTTTACCTGCTCAATGTTAAAAGGATCCAGACGTACGGCCGTGGTCATCAGGATGGTCGTGGAAGTCTTCTCAGGTGCAATTCTGAAGTTCTCCCACTCACGAAGACAGTACGGTTTTACCATCTCATCTGGATCAAGCCCCTGTCTGTTTGCCTCCCATGCACGGAGGTTCTCAAAGATTGCAGCCAGCTCCGATGCGTTTGCCGTATTGTTCTTACCATCTCCAAGCTTTACGCCGTCATACAGCTTAATGCCGGAAGAAGGTTCCCATTTCTTATTTGCCATACGGGTAAGTTCACAAAGATTTGCAAATACCGGACTAAAGGTCAAAAGATCTCCGGTTACCGGATCCGTTTTTCCCGTAATCTCAGGAATCTGTCCATAAGGAATGGCACTTCCTTCAGGTTTTGTCGTCAAAAGGCCAATGCAGGCACAAAGAAATGCACTCATGGAATCATCCCAGAAGGGATCCTTGTTTCCTCCGCCACCGGAAGTATCCGTATTCTTCATGAAGGCCTGTACGATTTTCTTAATGTCCGACTCCTTCTCACAATACTTCATCGGATTATAGGTATCACACTGTCCCATGTTATAAATGTCAAATACCTTTACGTTATATCCGTTTCTGCGAAGCGTCTCACCGCATTCCTTCAGGATGGCACCCTTAGGGTCCGTTACGACGTAAGAGGTATTCATCTGCAGAAGGTTTGGTTTCAATACGTATCTTGACTTACCGGAACCGGTGGTACCGATCAAAAGCGTATGCAATGCATGGAAGTGCTTTCCATGATGCACGCTCATCTGAAAATTCTGGGAACAAATGACGTTACTATATGCCGTTCTGTAACTCTTTCCATCATAATCCGCATATTTTGCCAAAAGATAAGGAAGTTTGGCCCATCCGGAAGAACCTTTTCTTGTATATTTGTTCGAGGTGGTCTTAAAAAGTTCCCTGTTATAAAATACAAACAGGAACAATGCAACCAGGAACAAACCAACTATGGTTAATCCAATGTTGTACGGATTACTGTTATCATCCGTAATGTGTAAGGTAAAATCCAGAAAATATAACGGATTTTGGAAAATCATGCTCATTCCGTTGGAAAACGCATCCGAAAAAGATTCCCTGGCGTGATTTGCCATGTACTGCTGAACCGTCATCAGAATGTAACCGAGAATGATCAAGATACCGCCACCAATGATAAAAGCGTCTTTTATAAACCGACTCTCTCGTTCTTTTTGGTCCATTTCCGGAGTAAATGATCCGGCATCTTTCTTATTTAATTTCTTTCCCATAAAAATCTCCTTCCTTCCCCTTGGGAAATATTCACTCGCCTATTTCCTATATGAAGCGAAAAAAATATTTTAACCATTTTTTATGACATTTTTAAGAACCTTTTTTCTGAATATGTGATGAAAAATCTTAAATTTACTTATAAAAGAATAGGTAAAAATATTAGAAATTTGATAAATAAAGGATAAGTAAAAGATGTAAAAAAAAGAAAAAGAAAAGAAAATCTGGCATGAGACGTAAGTGTATTTACTTATTATGCCTTCCATGTTATTTTCAAAATTTATGAGAATGATTCAAAATTGAAAATTTTTCCAATTTTGGCGTTTTTCTTTCAAAAATGAAAAATGATAATCAAAGAATAATAAGTATATACACCTTCATATATACAACGTAAAAATTGCATATATACATTATCCATTTTCTTTTTTTACATTAAAATAACCGCTCCAAAACTTTCTTGGAACGGTTATTCTTAACAATGTCTTTTTTCTTCCCTGGGAATATCATTCCTTTCGTTTCCATAACTGCATGACGGAATCCCCTTCATAGTAAAGATAAGTCTTTCTTTCCAGACAAAGGTCATAATTTTCCTTAAGATATGGATCCGTAATGTATTCATCTACGTGATCCCTGATCTGAATGACGTATTTTGTTTCCTTATTTTGCAGGTATCCGATCTGTGCAAGCTTGATCTCAACAGGATTTGCATTCAGATAACAATAATATTCCACCTCGGGAGCTTTCCTTAAACAATTTCCTATTGGCGTTTCCATGTAAATATTTAATATGGATTTAGCATCGCTTTGCTTGATTTCCCTTACGAAATCATTAACGTATGCGATGTTATCCCGATATTGGAAATAAGCAATTCCTCTTTCCGTAAACATAAAGATGATTACGCCTAAGGTAAGCAGATATCCTAAAATGGCCTTTTGCTGCTTTTCCTTTCTTGTCTCCAAAAATGATAAAATGCCAAGAATTCCAAATGGTAAGGTGATTGTCAGGTAATAGGCATATCCATTTCCTAAGATTGCCGGCAGAAAATTAAAAACGGCCAAAATCCATAATATGGAATTGTCCTTTAATTTCTTCCGGATTCCTGCATAACAAAACAGAAAAATTCCAAGACTTAAGAAAGCATAAGCATTGATAAACGTACTTGAATCCAGTAACCCTCCTAAAACGCTCCAAATGCCATTTTTTAAGATCTGCAACAATGGATTTGTAATGGTATTACTGTCATGATACCCAAATAGGTTAATGATCACATAACCATGAAACATTTCTCCGAAACATCCAAGACATGCAGCAATGACACTAAATAATAATGGGAAAATGCTCATTCCTGCCATAAAAGAACAAAAATCATAAAGATATGGTTTTATCTTTTTATCATGGATCAGGAGTGCAATTAAAAATCCTACGTAAATGCCCGTAAAGGTAAATTTTATGCAAAATAATCCACCGGAGACAAGGCCGTTTAAGAAAAGAAGCAAAAACCTTTTCTTTTGTGTTTTTGGTTTTCCATGAATCAGTTGACAAAAAGACCATAATCCAAAACAAATCCCACATAACCATATTTCTTCACATTTGCCGCCAAGGCCAAAGGTATCCGATAAAAACCATAAATAGAAAAGACCAGTTACGTATAAGGATCTGTCTTTTTGGAAGATTTCCATGACGGTTTTATGAATCATCAGATAAGATAAGGATACGGAGATGATTTCCAATAGGAACAATCCTACGTATCCTCCCCCGGGGAATAAAGAAACAAGGCTTACATACAGACAGCTTCCAGGCCCCCTATGTGTAAAATAATCCAAATAAGGAAGTTTTCCGGAAGCGGTAACCCTTCCTGCAGAAATGTCGATATTGATGTCAAAATCTTCATTGATTCCATAAAAAGGACTATTATGACTAAACAAAAATAATCCCAGGAGGATAAAACCCATCCCCAGGAAGAAAGATCTATTCTTCTTTACTTTTTCTAAAACGCCATTCATCATTTTACCCCAAAGGTATCCTTCCAGATTTTTCTCGTCTTTTCACAGACGCCCTTTTCCAAAATCAGTTTCATCAAATCTTTAATTTCTTCCAGTTCCTTATCCATTCCAAGTTCCATGAGAACCGTGGCAACCCTGCTCATTCTAAGATAATTATGGTCAAGATCTCCATAATTTTGATAATTTCGTTTCCAGAAATCCATCATCCTATGGAAGGAAGCTCGTACCGTTTCCATTGCCTTTTCATTCCTGATGACTTCCAAATAATCCTCATCATGGGCAACGGGTGCCTCCAATGCATAAAAAGACCTTCTCCTAAGAGGGAAATAATACTGAATGTAATTATGTTTTCGTTCCAGTTCCTCATCAGATAAATATAAAAGACTGTCTTTCGTGTATCCGCTTGGACTGTTTACCGCCCCTGAAAGAAAATTACAGAAGGAATATTTCGTCGGGGCATAAGAATGCACGGTTTCTCCGCTCCGTAAGGAATCAAGATACCCAAGAAACCGTAAAATGGCAGGAATCATCATGATCAAAAACGTCATTCCAAGGCAAAGAATTACCGGACCCTTTAGGTATTCAAACAGTTGAATGGCATAAGCATCCGTTATCTGTTGAAGCCCTGGATCGGTACGACATTCCACTGTCATTCCTGCCTGTGAAAATAAATCACTTACGCTTGTCACCTTTCCATCTCCTCTTCAAAATCACCCAAATGAATTCCGGTTAATTCAAACGTTCTTTCCTTATATGCCTTTATGGCATCCTCGTCCGTATATTCTTCCCCACAAAAACAATGGCTTAAGGGAAATGCAAGCAGGTCATTTAAATTCTTAATGGAAGCCTTCATTTTCTTAACCCTTGCATGATCCCTGCCTTCCACGTAATTTGCCAGTTCCCTTACGGTGGAAAAATACTCTCCGGGCAAGGCTCCGACCGTTCCAACCATTTTTCCGATCCTTACTCCGTCCTGATTGACAAAATAACAGTTATTACATCTCATGCCACCAGTATCATAAAGCTCCGTAATGGTTCCTTCCACAAAATTTTTGCTCCAGTATTCCTGAAAATATACCGTATCTCCAATATGAAAATTCATAATTCTTCCCCTCCATTAAACCGTTTTGATTCCATTTACAATATCCGTTAAATAAAGATATCCTTCATAAAACAATCCCAAGTCCAATCCATTTGCAAGCTCGGGATTCAGGTAATCCTTTTGCAGGATGGATATGAGTTCCTTTATGTTCTCCAGGGGATATTCCCAATGTCCGTCTTCCACGTAAAATACCCAGACGTATGGCTTATTTCCATTCTCCCTGGCTTCATAAAGCATGTCCATTTCCCCGACGTAAGGATAACCCCTTCCGTGAAAATTCAGGATCAGGTACGATAAATATTCCTTAATGGATACATATCCGGAAATTTCCTTTAACAGTCTTTCCCCGTGATCATTTCCGTCTTTTCCATGAAAATAATAAGCATACATCCGCTTCATAACGTTTTGTCTCTCTTCCAAGTGAGTTTTGGCGGTGTCTTATGGGCACCGCCATCTGATTTTTATTTTTGATTATACGGCAATGTCACCAAAATCAATTCTCTTTACGGGAACGTAATCGGTAACCTTACACTGTTCCACGTCGATCGTCCAGAAATTATTCTGTCCCTCGGGAATCTCATACCTGGGATTACAGGAAAGTACGTCACAGAAATGCTGGCAAACGTCTCCTACGTTTCCGTTATCGGAAGTTTCCCAATGATAATCCCTTGCAAGCTTCTTACAGTCTTCCTTAAAGGAATCCTTAAAGATCTCAGGATTATGATCCCAAAGATTCGGATACTGCTTAAGGCCTTCCTCCATCTTACACATCATCTCATAATAGGCAAGCTGCTCCTTTACGCCTCCCATCTGGTTTGCGTAAATATGTGCATCCGCAATGACGTGCGTAAGAATTCCGGGTTTTACGCCGAGATGTCTTGCAAACTTGCACATAAGCATTGCATACTGCGTGGTATTGAATGGTACGCCATAAGGCATGTCGCCGCTTCTCTGATGGAGTACGCAGTTAAGACGCCCTCCGTCCAGATTCCAGTCCGTGCCGTGGCAGCAGGGAACCAGATTCATGCTGGAAAGCTGCTCCACGTTCCAGAGATTGATCTTTGCCCAGCGTCCATTGGGAAGTTCCTTCAGATATTCCAGAACGAAGGCTACCTGATTGTCATAATGACGAAAACTCTCAGGTGTCTTATGAATGGGATCCAAAAAGATATCCACGGGCTTTGCCACCTGATAGCCATAAGCCTTTCCGATGGACCTGTGATTTGTGCCATTCTGGTCTTCTACCTCGGGATCTGCCCATTCATCCCAGATCTTTGCATTCAGGTCATTGATGTCATTGGACTGCTTACGCATGATCCAGTCAATTTCACGGTCTGCCGTCTTGGCAAATACCCTCTTTGATTTCAGGATCGGGAATTCCTTTTCCACGTCAACTCTGATCACGATTCCGGGAAGTCTCTTGGTAGAAAGCCCGGTTCTTTCGTTTACTCCGTCCGCAAATCCATTTTCATAAATGTCCCTAAGTGCCGCTACGTACTGATGCTCATAATTGGTGATCATTTATTCTCTTTCCTCCTCTTTTTCATCATCCATCGTAATATGATATACCCCAACCTCATTTCCAAAAGGTTTTACATATGCACCATTTTCTCCCTCATAAACGCCGGGAGGAGCATATTTTGCATGATATTTTTGATCAAGTGGATCTGAAATATAGGCATCATCGAGAATGAACCAATAATCAGATTCACTGATGGTACCGCCTTTTTCCTTCATTTCACGGGCAATTTCGTATGCAGTATAACCACCATACATTTCCCGGTCACTGGAATCCGCATTAGGATTATCTAATCCAAGGAGCTCATAGTCATTTTTCGAAAGTACGTTAAATTCATCTGAATCAAACGTATATTCCAGCTCGTTTTCTGAAAACCTGTCATCAGCCAAATTCATGGAACGATGAGGATCTTCTTTGTTAAACTCAAAATCATCCAAAATCTCAAGTTCCTCAATGGCCTTCAGCAAAAGATCATTTGGCTCATCCTGATCAAGAAGCTTACAAAACTTTGTTGTTCCAAGCATCATTGTTACCGGAGTTTTAAGACGAAGGCCGTCTTGAACAAAATCAGGATATACTAACGTTCTTCTCGGAAGAAGCTGATCCTTCTGAGCATCATAATCTTTCCATGTAATTGCGTCTTCCAATTCCTGCATGGAATCAATTCGTCTTACGGAAATGGAAAATTCCGTTCCAAGATTTGAATGACATCCAGAAAAATCAGAAACCTGGCCATATCCTTCCTTAAGAGAAGTTTTAAGATATTTGTCGGATACAAGAACATCCTCAAAATCCATGACCTTTTTTCCAGTTGTCTTATCGAAAAGATCCATGCCGCCACTTAAACCGTTCTGATAAAGCGTCTTCAATTCATCCAGTGTTGCAAGGTATCCAATTCCGTCAGGAAAATCCTGAACGATGATCCAATAAAGTGGAAACTTTGTTGTTTTCTTTGCAGCCATAAAAACCTCCTAATTTTACATATTTACTTCTTTTTCTATATGACAAAAACTTTCTAAAAATTTCTTATTTTTGGAAGATTTTTGCATATTATAATGAGTATTCCCTCAAATAAGAAACAAAAGAGGAGGTTCCCATGAGTGAAGAAGAAATGAATTTCCTTACGTGGAAAATAACAAAATACGTAACCGGATGTTTATTATTCTTATTTTTACTGTACGTCATCTTTAATGGAATTCGGTATAAGCTCTATGGAGGCCCTTATCCTCATCCGGCTATGGGCATTGAAATAAAAAATTGGATGGAAGATTTACTATTGGAAACGTGGATGACCTTATTCGTCCTATGGATGCCATTATTGTTATGCTTCATCATTTTTATCATTGCCATTAAAAAAACAAGAAAAAAGCAAAGAAAAGGAACCTGAAATTCATCAGGTTCCTTTATTTCTTAATGTTAAAGGATCAAGTTAATCATAATCCCTGTCCGTAATCTCAACGTCATGATCCAGGGAATGCTTTACGTCATCATCCAAATATCTTCGAATCCAGTTTTTTACAACGTCCGGTTCCGCATTGAATTCCTTATGATGATTCAGGACAAAATCCTGTAAATCCCGATAAGTAAGACATTCTCTGTTCCTTAAGAATTTCAATACCCTATAATCCACAATTCGGGTATCAATGACGTCATCCTTCCAACTTAAATGACAATTGGGAACGTCAATTCCATAAACCCTCTTAATGATGGATTTGAAATCATCCCGGCTCTTTTCTCCAAATCCCTTGATCTTTTGCAAATCACTGTCCGCAAGTCTTGCAGCCTGTTTTAATCTATAAAGGCCAAAAACATATAATTTATTTACCATTTGGGTTGGCATTCCGCCACGCTCCCCAAATTCCTTTATGGAAGGATTATAGCTTTCATTCTTTAAGAATTTTGGAACGTAAACGTCGTCCTCATGTTCTCCAAGCATCCTCTCTACGCGGTAATCATAGGTAATTCTTCCTTTGGATTTCTCCGCTTTCTTCATTCCGCTTACCGCAATCATTTCAGGAAGCTTTTCATCAATGTAATTCATGACCCTTTCAATGGATATGGAAGTCTTTACTTCCTTTAAGATCGCGACGTCTTCCACTGCCTGTTTGGATGCCGTCTTTGCCACGTCAATTTCTTTCTCCAGGGATAAAAATCTCTTGGAGGCTTCTTTTTTCTCATGGTCCATGTTGGATTCAAATGACTTTACCGTCTCCTCCAATGTTGCATTCTTTTTCTCCAGGGAAGCGATCTTTTCCAGTAAGGCATCCAAATCATGCGTCATCTTGGCAAGTTTAATCCCTGACTGAACGTCCCTGTTTATGGAAGATCCTTCCGGAATCCTGCCACATAACCAATCTGTTGAAACTCCGCAGTTCTTTGCAATTTTCTCAATGATGGATATCGTCGGATTTGCCCAGGGACTCTTTTCATAATAATTTACGTAAGCAATCTCAATCTGTGCCCTCTTCGCAAATTCTACCGTACTGTCACCAAAACTTTCCCTCAGTTCCTTTAATTTTTTTCCAAATGCCGTTGGTTCCTTATTTGTCATTTCATTATCCTCCAAAACACAAAAAAAGACAGGAGCGTTAATTCCTGTCTTTATATGTTTTATTCCCTTTCAAAAATGCGTCCAGACCCTAAGCCTGCTTATCCTTCTCATATTCCGTCCATTGAGACTGAACGTCTTCCATGATCTTGATGTTTGCCTCCTTATCTTCAGGAGTTCCAGTAACGTAATTCTCAAAAGCTTCATTCCATACGGTTAAGAACTTCCGCAGCGTAAGAACTTCCGTTTCCTTCTTCATCTTTTCAAGATTCAATTTGCAGGCCTTATGTCCCTGAACGGAGGTCATGAGCCCTAATACCATCGTTCTGATGAATTTTGCCATTTCCTCTTCGGATAAAACAATTTCCGGCCCGCCAAGCTCACCCATTCTTCTCTTGGCGTCAAAAGTAATTGCTATTTCAGAAACGTCACCCTGATAATCCTCAAAACCATCCTCCGGCTTTTCCGTTACCATGTTATGACATTCTACGGCAATTTCCCGCAGCCTTGAAGTAAAAATGTCCGCATCATTTACGTTCTCAAATGCAAATTTCCATGCTCCGTTTTTTAATGAAATAACGTTCATATGGTACCCTCCTCATTCTCTTTTTGTGAAAAACTTAAGATCTGCTGCTCAAATTCATGAAATCCAGTCTCATAATTTCCGGTTAGATTTACCTCGGACAGGTAAGCATCCACTGTCTCCGACAGCTTTTTCTCCCTTAGGGTCGCCTTCAAATATGCCCGGTACATGCCTTCGTTATTGACTCCCTGGGTGGAAGTTAAAAGTCCAAAAAGCATAACCTCCATAAATCCATAAAATGCATCCTGATCAAGGGTTATGGTGAAATCTTTTAGTTTCTTGCCCTTGCCTTCATTAAAGGTTTTCAGGAGCTCCTCCGTCTTTTTTCGATAATCTTGTTTTGCCTTCTTTGTTCTCTTTGCCTCCTCCAGAATTCTGGCAATTCTGTCCACGTAGGGATAAAAATCCTTCTCATCTTCAAAAGTGAAACAATACTTTCCCTCATTTACGTTAAACTGCATGATATTTTTTGATACCCTCCTTTAAGGTTTTTGTTCTTCTTTATTCCTTTATGAAAAAACTTATCTCAAAATCTTCTATTTTTGACTGCTAATCATGTCAAGAAGCTCAAAAACCCTTTTTGTCTGCTTTCTTCTCTTCTTATTTATGGCCATTTGTTTATATTTCTTTTCCTTTTTGGTACTGCTTGGAAGTCTGTTTACGTTTCCTCCGCTGATCAATTTTGCCCGGTCATGGTCATGAACGTAAGTCAGAAAACTTCCGGGATTTGCCTTCTGACCGGCATCTCCCTGAAAATGATACCTTGCCTTTATCGCATTTTCCCTAAATTCCGTCTCATTAAAGTCCGTAGGCTTTAAGAATGGCGAATGTTCCAAATAAAAGGCACTCTTTCTCTTGGAATAACGAATCCTCCAAAAGGCAAGTTTGGTCATGCAATAATAAATACAGGAATCCTTATCATAAAAATATTTCATTTTCCAGGCTTCACAGGTACCGTTCATGGTACGAAGACATTCATAATCAAAAGGATTAACTGCCATTCCATATCGAAGGTAATCAGCAAGAAATTCAAAACACGGTACCAGACTGTCTTCTTCCGTCACAAACAATACGCGATTCTGTTTTACGCCGCCTTTATCAATCCAAAAGGTTAAAACTTCATACCCTTCATTCTTTTTCTGAATGGAAAACCAAATGCCGTCCAGCTTTAATTCGATCTTATGCTCCTTAAAATAGATTTCCTGAAAAAATTCTTCATCCAGATCCAGAAGCTTTGGATGTATGACTTCATATTCCGACAAATATTTTAGATAGATCATTTTCTTCTCCTTCCCGGGGATTATTTTTTTGTTTTTATCCCCTTCTAAAAGGTATATGTCAAAAATAATCTCAAACCTTTGATATTTTCATAAAAAAAAGATCCCGCCTATTCCAGCGGAATCTCCATTTTTGTAAGGAAATCATTCATCATTTTTACGTCCAGGTTACGTTTACTGCCTCCTCTTTCCCAAAAATCATAAATTAAATCCCGGCTCTTAATGACTGCTTTTATGACTTCTGGATCATTTTTCAATTTTTCAATGTCTTCCTCCGTAACGTATGGATAAAAAATTGCCTCTTTTTCTCCCTGGGGAAATAAATAATGCATGACGTGTGGGTTCTTTTCCAGTTCTCGATCCGAAAATAACCAGATGCGGTCAATAAACAGTCCGTCATAAGTCTTACATTCTCCATGAAAAAACCGTTCATAAGAAAAATTTGCATGATAACGCCAGGCATCTTTTTCCATTTCCTTTAATTCAAAGAAATCCTTTACGTCAAAAATGATCCTTAACAGGAAATAAAAAAGAAATCCTCCCATGAAGGTAAAACTGATCGTTTTCCATATCAGGATCTCCTCTTCCATTCCGGTCCATAAATCTCCTCCAAATGGCGTCATTGATTATCCTCCCTTTTTTTAATTTGGTTATTTATGAAAAAATATTTTCAAAAATGGATTTTTTCTTCCCATTTAAAGCATTTTTCTTTGAAATAAAGAAAGGGCAGCCCCTTCTGGACTGTCCTTTCCCGTTATCTTTAACCTTTACTTTTTATCTCTCATGATCCTCTTCGGGACACTGATTTCTATAAAAATCAACAGTCATCAATTCCCTTCTCAGCTCATCATACATCTTATGAAGTCTTGGATTGACGCATTCCATCCACTTTCTTCTGTCATCTTCCACCATGTACTGACGAAGCAGCGTTGCGGAAATGGGAAGTTCATTTCTGTTTAGAATAATCTCCGTGGTATTTTTTAAATCCTTCTTGTCAAACCATGCCGATCTGCTTTCATCATTGCCATAGATCATGACCTCTGGATTCTTAAAGATGTAACGATCTGCATTCTTTAAGAGATATTTCCCCCATTCAGGACAAATATCGTCTTCATTCGTCATATCCGGCAGGGCATAGATCATAATGTTCGGATCATTTCCATAAACGGTTCGAAGCATTCGAATTCTTGTCTCTACGTTAAATGGATTTCTCTCCGTACCGCATTCCTGGGCACTGCCAACAAGAATAAGCAGTCTGTCACATAAAAGAAGTCCCGTATCTACAAGTTTTTCATGTCCTTTATGGAACGTTTGAAATCTTCCACAAATGAGTCCGGTATCATAGGGTTTCATTTCTTTCTTTCCTTTCACAATTTTTTAAATAATTTCTTATCTTATTATGTCAAAATCAATCTCAAAACTAGAAAAGAAAATGGATGGTAAGCCATAGGCCTACCACCCATTTTGTTGTTTTTAGTTCTCATGCGTAATTCTGTAATGGAGTTCTACCTGTCCGGGTTCACAAATGATATAAGTGCTGGTTGCCTTGGTCTTGGAAATTCTCTTATAACCAAATACGGCATAATTCCAAATCTCATATCCCGTGGAACTAAGCGGGTAATTCGGGCCAATTCTCTGACTGGTTCCTTCATCATCCCATTTCTGGTTTGCTCCCGTTGCCGTATATTTCCTTGCATAAGGCTGCGGCATCGTTTCGCCTACCAGTTCTCCGGATAAGGCTTTATTATAATCCGCTCCATCGGAAGGAGTTAAGGTTCTCCATGTATGCGTCGTTCGATTGAATACCGTGATGGATGCAGGTCTTACTTCATATCCATTCGCATAACCAATCTTACGAACGTAAGCCGGATCATATGCCCTGGCTCCCATGTTATGCATGTCGGCCACTCCATTATTGATCTCGTTAATTGCTTCAATGCCTACGGCACCAAATTCCATTTCAACGTCAGATACAAATCCTACCGTCCAAATGTCAACGTGTCCATAATCTCCTACAAAGAAGTGCGTTAAGCCCTCACCGAGATTGAAATCCAAGTTCGTGTCATTCTTAATGATTGTCTTTGCACTAAAGTTGATCAGATAGCCTACCGGCGTTCCGGTAACCTGGTCTGAAAGATTTCCAATCGTATCGGATACGTTTCCTGCCCTATCAACTGCAAAGATCTCATAATCGAGTTCATCTGCCATAGGGAAGTCTGCATACAGATTCGTGGATACCGTCCAGATACCCTGATAGATTCCGGTACCATCCTGCGTATTCTCCGTAATGCTCTCATTGGTCATCGGATAAATGATCTCCGTGGTTCCATTCATATCCTTTACCCGAAGGAAGACTCCCGCAATTCCTGAGGAATCCTTTGCACTGGATACTAACTCTCCATAGGATGCCAGGTTTCTATCCCTTACGCTGATCCTAAAGGTTGTCGTAAGGTCAAGATCCAAAGTACCATTACCCCAGGCCTCAACCTGTGCCGCCGTATAATCAGACAGCTTTTTCTGTTTTACGGTACCATTGATCAGGGTGGGCGGAGTCATGTCAATTCGAATCACTGAATTTGTTACGTCTCCGATTGCATAAGCTCCCTGCTCGTGACCATTTGCATTCGGCGTACTTCTTGCCTGCTTGGAATAAATCTCACCTCTTACCTGATAGGTTCCCTGACCCTTAAATCCAAGGTCAAAAGGTCTTTCCGGATATTCCGTCGTTTCATCTGGATTATCAGATCCAAATATTTCTACTGTCGCACTCGTAAGCTGTGTAATCTTATGATCCGTAAATGCCGTTGACACCGTACTCCAGGACGTTCTTGTCGGATATACCCTCATGTCATGACCATTTTGCGTAAGCAGGTAATAATCCCTTCCAGTTGAAGATCCGTTACCGGCAGTTCTAAGTACCGCCAGCTTTGACCAAGGCGTCTCAAGACTTCTGATCGGATATCCGGGCTGACTGGGCTGTCCAAGTAACAGTTCATCAAAGCTTACGGCACCCGTTAACGCATTTACCGTTGCTTTTTGATATGCTGCCTGTACGAACAGGAATGCATATTCACGCCAGATGGCATAAATCCGTACTTTCGGGGCAATGATCTGTCCTAAGTCATACTTATAGGATTCCCATTCCGTTACGTAATCCTTCGGAACAAATTTCTTTGCATTGTCAGGACTTGATCCGCTTCCGTTTCCGCTTCCACTTTGGGAGATCCAGGTTCCCTTTCCGTCAGGTCTTGTATTCCATCCCTGGAAACTAAAGGTAATGTCAGTAAATCTTGCATTGGTCATGTCAGGCCATGCCTGTCCATAACTTACTCCGGTCGTCTTTGTTCCAAATCCGGTAGAATAACTTCCGTCATTTCCGGTCGTCGTTCCGTTTGCATATAAGTAATAGCCACCCTTAATCTGACTGCCTACGACGTTTCCAGTGCTTACGTTATGAAGTCCCGTTGTCGTTGTATAAGCAATGTTCGTCTTAGGTTCGATCTGATATTCCATTGGATTCGGATCAAAGATCAGCTCCACCACCCATTTATCGGAAGTGGTCGTCTCATTCTCAAATTCAATGGTTGCCACAGGGCCTACGTTACCGGCTACGTCAACTGCCGCAACGTGAAGGTATTTATGTCCTTCCCTTGCCGTCTCAACGTTCGTCATGGACGTGGATTGCGTAAAGAGATAACTGGTATTAAAATGTCCGTTCCAGGTATATCCGTTAGGTCCATAATAAGAACCGTGATCTAAGATCGGAATTGTCGGATTATCATCATATACGTAATAGTATCCGGCAATGGCACTTACAATGTCAATCCTTACTTCAGGAGTCGTAAGCGTGCTTCCCGGCGTTCCGCTTCCGGACAACGTTCCCTTAACGGCACGGAAGTAATAACTCGTTGAGTTCTTTGCCCCCGTATTGTTATTGACATTGCCTCTGGGATTTCCTACTGCTTCCCACGTTACCGTTCCGCCGTTCGCCGTCTTATTATAGGCAAGGCTGATGGCTCCGGGTTTTGTGGTATCCGTTGCCGTAAATCCAAGGAATAAATACTCTCCTGCCTTTGCCGTTAAATATCCAAGCTGTACGCTTTGAATCCTTACATATCCGTTTCCGTCCGCAGAATCATTGATTTCTACCCCATTTGGATGGGAAGTGAAATTAGGATGTCCCGTTACGGAGACAATCCTTACGTCACCGCCTACACCTTTCTGGGAAGTTCCGGGACTGTCATATTCAATGGTACAACTCCATCCGCCAAAAGATCCAGGAATTTCCTCAGGGTCGCCTTCGTTCATTCCACAATTTAAACTTCCTCTAATCCACCATGTTGGATATCCATAATAGGCACAATGGCTGTCACCCTCCCAGGAACCATACGCATGTACGCCCGCATCTACGCATCCTTGGTTATAACAAGGGCCCCCATGAACTGAGCTATAACATCCCGGATCAGTTTCACTATGCCAATCCCGATGCACATGTGGAACTACTTGTGGTACGTAAGCACAGTTTCCGGGATGATCCGGATATGCACAAGTCCAGTTTCCGCTTCCATCCTTCGTACATCCACTTAAAATGTGATTATGGTGTACGTGAGGTACCGGAGGACTTACCGTTGCACCATGTCCTGAAAAATCTCCGCTGGATCCTGCAAAATTCGCTTCCCTTGCGGCACCGTTGTCACCATTATCCGTACTGGATGCAGCTCCTCCGCCGCCGGCAATCAAGAGTTCCACTACCTGCGTTCCATCATCCAAAACAACCCTGGTATATTGTCCGCCATTTAAGGAATTTCCGGCTTCATCCGTATAGGTAGATCCAAGGCCTTCTCCCTTATTACCCGTTTGATACTTAATGACGTCTCCTGCATTTAAGAAGACCGTGGTATGGGCTTTTGCTCCCTTACCTCCCGTCTTTAAGATGGTTCCTCCGGCATTCTTATAATCAACGCCGTCACCACCTGCTGCAGTGATCGTATAATATCCGGTCTTTGGAATCGTATAGGTTACTTCGGAACTGCTGTTTACCAAATTTCCGGAATCAACGGATCCTACACTCGTTCCTGCGGAACCGTCTTCGTTAATGTCCGTCCACGCTCCGCCTTCCTTTTTATACTGGAGCTGGAAGTTTTCATTTATTCTGTTGTTACCGATCATGCTGACCTTAATGTTCGCGGCACCCGTTGCATAATGGACGTTATCTCCGTTTGTGGGGGCTTTTCCTGAATTCGTGTCACCATTTTCCGACTCTCCATCAGAATTTTTAAGAACGTTTCCAAAATTGGATCCCGTCTTATAATACACGTCTTCCACGTCAACCTTAAAGGTCGAGAATTTCGGATAGATGTGCATCGTTCCCGTAATCGGTGACGGATATGAATCTCCAGGCATTCCAAGGAAATTTCCGGCACTGTCATACCATCCAATAAAGGATACGCTACTATTTGGAGGATCTATTGGAGGCATGATGACCGGTCCCTGTTCATAAGAAACGTATAATACGTCAGGTTCCGCTGAATATCCTCCAAGTCCATATTGATAATTAAAGGTGAGTGCCCCGTCATTTCCCTTCGTCAGTCCTGAAATGCTTCCCTTTAACGAAGAAGCATAGGATACGTTATTTGCTGATACGGGACCCCTCTTTTCCACTTCATTAGGATTTCCGTTATTACCGTCCAGTCTTAATCCCTTTGTCGTCGTTCCATATTCCGTTGCATGGAAGATGACATTCGTTCCTGCAGGATAATTTACCAAATTCTTATTGATGGTTACCGCAATCGTTTGATACATTACCTTACTCGTCTTATTTGTTAAGATGGAGGAAGGTCTTGTTACGTTTCCGGTAGGATTAAATGCATTTGCATAATTATCCTTCCAGGATCCGTTTCCTTCAATTCCCTTGCGGGTGTCAACGTCAATGGAAAAAGCATTTTCTTCAGGTTCCCATACGGCATACAGAACGGTTTCATGATAATTCTCATAAAAATGATAATTACCGGTTCTGATCTGATCCAGGGTAACAACCTGATGTTCTTCATTTTGAAGGATTTTTAAAGAATAAGTTCCGGTTACGGGAAAATCGGGAGTAGTCGCCGTCGCCGAATAAGCCCAGCCCTTAAATACGTAACCAGGTCTCGTATATCCAGTATTAGAAATTGTTTTTACTTTATTGATGTAAGAGGTATCCGGGATTTCCTTTCCGTCATAATTGGTCTCAAAATTCGTAAGCCAGGTAGCTGGCTGAGGGCCGCCATATACCATGTCCGTGGTATTTGGATTATATTTTACGGAATAACGGTTCGGAGAAATGGCCTTACAGTCATGGGAATACCATGCCTGGTTCTCAATGCCTCCGCATCTTCCACAGGAAAGAACAATTTCTCTGCCCATCTGAAGAACGGTCATAATGTCAAATTGTTCCTTTTTACCATACCATAATAATACGAAATCATTTCCGTTATCATTACATCCTATGGTTTCCCCGCAGAGGGCACAAGTTGCCTTCCATGCCGTATTATTCCAATAAGGCTCATAAGTTCCATTATAACGATTGGAAAGACCACAAGGTGATATGGGCTCTCCTATGCTTGTATATTTAGCGTTCGCAGAATCATAAACAAGTTTATAATAATTTACTCCGTCTCCGCAATTTGGGAACGTGATGTTATCAACGTCAATGACGGGATGAGCCGGATTTCCATCCGGAAAGATGTAAGTATAGGTAGGATCATGTAAATATCCATGATAACGAATGCCATGATACCATGCCCATTGTCCTTTTCTGTGATTAGAAGCATCTACGTAATAAGCTTCCGCATAATTGGTTCCGGTGTTTGAAGTATGATAACTAGCCTTTTTCTTATTTCCTTCGGAGTGAGAGGCAATCGAATTACCCCACGCCGTCCATCTGATGATGGGGACCTGGGTTCCATGATCCAAGGTATAAGAATAATAATGATAACCACGATGTCCATCTTCCGTCGAACCTGGTTCTGTTCCAACTAGAGCCTTATCCAGTGAAATTTTATCCACAAGGGAAGGACTGACTGTAAGAGAAGAATTAGAAAGATCCCTATATGTATTCCCAGTTAAGGCACTATCCGGAAGCTTTTCATTTGCAATCGTACTTGGAGCCATTAAAGATAAATTATCATTAAACTGATATTTATATTTCTTACCCTGCGTAAGCGTCCTTCCAAGCATGGTTGTTTCCGATCTTCCATTGAAATCGGTTCCACTGTAATCCAGTCCAAATTCATATTCTGCATTGTCCCCATTTTTTGCCATGTGGAGGTTAATGATGTCCTCATAAGTATAATTATAATTATTTCCTCCATAAGATACGGCATTTTGATCAAATTTTGCCTGAACGGTGGCATAATCCAACCTTCTGGTATAAGTGATTCCATTTTTTACCGTAACGTATTCCGTTCCGGAAGGAGCTGCTTCCACCGTTGTTCCCGGAATTTCAAGTTCCGGAGCAATTTCCTGAAAAATTTCAGGCCAGGTGATACCCGTTAAGACAATGGCAAATGCCATGACTACGGACAATACCCTCTTTTTCCATTCCTTTCTTTGCTTTTTCACTTCCATTTCCCTCCTTATGGGTATAAAATCCCCCTAATTTCCTTATATTCCTATATGTCAAAAAAAAATTAAAAAATACTGATTTTTGCAGAATTTTAATCATCTAAAT
>JAEEGL014254345.1_pt1 | contig 20005 bp, 13 predicted proteins | sample 9134231 | NCBI WGS metagenome assembly JAEEGL01 (sample SAMN16246548, study PRJNA631951) | gut metagenome | biome: gut microbiome; feature: rumen; material: fiber-attached | host: Bos | place: Iran: Karaj | collected 2018-10
GGCTGTATCTCCACCTGCATGGTCTCGTAGGGCATACCCATCTCGACAGAGTCCTTGCCGATGGCACCTTTCGCACCATAGATGGTCGTGGTGGCGCTGGCTTCGTTGCTGATGTGTACCCATGCATCCTGCGGATATTCCTTGATGGTCTTCTTCGTGTCCTGGTTGGTATAGTTCTCAGCCACGTCGATGCTGAAGCCGTAGGCGTTGCTCTGTACGAAGATGGGGTGGTCGAAGGTGTATTTCTTCCCTGGGTTATCAGGGTTCAGCACCACCAGTGAGTCGGTCTCGAACTTGTCGTTGGTGTAGGCCACCTTCAGTTCGCCGAACATGCCGGCAGGCCGGTTCAGCTGTCGCACCACGATTTCCGGCTGGACGCGCAGCTGGCGTATCATCTTCCCGCTGTACGTGTACTTCTTCGTTACGCCATCGACGGTCAGCGAGTCGTACTTCATCTTCTTCTCGTCGGCGGCGGTGGCGTCGATGACGGGCAGGTTCTGTGCGAACACCAGCTCATCGTTATAGGCGTTGCCGCCCACCATGCGGATGCTCTCCACCACGTACTTCAGCGGCGGCAGCAGGGCTGAGAACTCACCGGTCAGCGAGTCGGTCGTTATATATATATAATGTGTATTGTCGCCGTCGATGACTTTCGGATTGGTGGAGCTGGGCTTGCCCGCACCTCGGTAGGCTGTGCTCTTGATGTCCGCGCTGGCACTCTTCACAGGCATGTCGGTCGTGCCGAAGTTACCCTCGCCACGGTCGTTCACCACGTAGTTGAACGAACACTGGCTCTCCTTGCCGATGCTCAGTTTGATTTCTGCCTTACCGATGCGGTTCTTGCTCTGGCCGAAGCCCACTGGGGCATTCTGGTCGCTGAAGCCGCCATTGACGCGACCCGTCACGTTGACCAGCGTAGAGTCGACGAAGTTGCACACCTCGGCGCGGTGAAAGTCGTATTTCTCGTTCTTGTCCAAGGGGAACGACGTCAGGCGGTGGCCGTTCTTCATGCACTCGATGCGGTGCTTGCCGATGGGCACGGAGATTTCATAGTTGCCATTGGCGTCGCTATAGATGCCCTCCTTCGACTGCACCAGACTGCCGTCGATCATAAACTGCACGCTGTCCACGGGGATGTTGGTGCCGAGATAGGTCACCTGACCACGCAGGGGGAACGACGACTTGTCGCTGAAGTCCAGCTGGTCCTTCGTCAGGCTGTTGGCGTTGATGATAACGCTCTGCGACTCGGGCAGGAACTCATGGATGCCAAGCGTCGGCGTGAGGGTATAGCCGGTAGCTTCGCCGATGAACGGGATGCCGAGGATTTCGTAGCGGCCGTTCTTGTCGGTCACGCCGTAGCGCGACAGTTGCTGCTCGGTAGGCACCATGGTCGATGTGCTGATGTTGATGCCCACCTTGGCGTGACGACCGTTAGGCAGTTCTTTGGCGTAGGAGGCATCGAAGACGAAGTTGCTCAACCCCTCGTCCATAGGCCAGTAGAGGGCCAGGTTGTCCTCACGACCGTTCAGCACGCGGTCGGCACAGGCGGCTATCTCTGCTTCGCTGAGGGCTTTGTTCCATACGCGAACCTCGGTGAAGTTGCCCTTGAAGGCTTGGGCCGTCTTGACGCTGTCGGCACCACCTACGGAGAAAGGAGCCAAATACTTATACTTGGTGGCGGTCAGCGTCTTTGCTTCACTGTCATCCACCTGGAACTGAAGGTTGTCGCCCGTCTTGCTCATCGTCAGCAGCGAGTAAGTGTTGGCAGGCAGCGTCACGCCGGTATTCGTGGCAGTGCTGTAGGTAAAATAGCCGGGGATACCTGGTATGATATATCCCGGTTTGATAACTTCTGCAGGTATGGTGTATCCTTCTTTTTCTATTTTATACACATTTACCCAAGAACCATCACCATCATTGTATGTGTACGGACTTTGTTCAATTCCATCAGAATAAACCTTGTCACCAATAGTCACGGTGCCGCAAGAGCCAGAGTTACTCTTGCCGATGCTACACGGTGCTTCTTCTCCCTTGCTAGCTGTAACGCTGGTCACGCTGTTGGTGATGGTGATGGTGCCGCATGAGCCATAGTAACCGCCACCGATGCCAGGCGAATAAAAGCCACCCTTAGCCACGATGTTGCCGCCCTTAATGGTGATGTTGCCACATGAGGCAGTGAAACCGCCACCGATGCCAGCCGATAAATCACCACCCTCAGCCACGATGGTGCCGCCCTCGATGACGATGTTTCCACAGTTCCTTTCATAGCCGCCGCCGATGCCTGCGCCTGCGCCTACGCTTGCGCCATCTCGGTTGCTGATAGCGGTGAGCGATCCGTCGCCCTTGATGGTCAGCGTCTTGCCCTGGGGCACGCTGATGCCGGGATAATTTTGGAATCCTTTCACGGTGTTCGTGCCACTGATGATGATAATAGCATCCCCCTCGCAGGCGATGCCACCCCAACCCGCATAATCATGGTCTAGGCCGTAGATGGTGGCATCTTTGAGGTATACGGTAGCCCCATCGGCGATGGAAATCTTATACTTGCCATCTAAATTACCAGTCAGAGTTTCTGCATGTTGTGCTACGTAATCACCCTTAAGTGTGGAAAGATTGATTGTCTTAGTCGAAACGGGTAATGTTGGTTGTACCACGACAGGGTCTGACCAGACGGTATCTACCACTACTGGGGCTACAGGCTCCACATAATTTGTTTTGCTCAGTTGCAGCTCATAGCCGCCTGTCTTCTGACTGCCTAAAGAGAGCCTTCCTTCTCCGGGAATCTCACCAATAACGGCTCCCTCCTGTAATGCCGAGTCAGGGCGCACGAACATCTGCACAGTGAAGTTCTTGTCGGGACCGAAGACCTTGGCCATCTCTGTGCTGTCTGCCTTCCACTGCATACCCGTGGATGCACCGTCGACGCGCTGCGAATAGGTACTGATGGCGCTGCCGTTGGAGGGACGTAAACCGACGCGCGCTCCCTCTACAGGAGTGGTCGACGTGGTGGAAGAGGCGTAGGTGATGCGGCCAGCCACGATGCCGCGAGTCTGGGCGAAGCCCACGGCTTTGAGCGCGTCCTGCATCTTGTTGGCATCGCCCACATCGCCCTGATAGACTTCTATCTTGTACTCATAGTAGTAGCCGGGCTGCACTCCCTTGTCGTCTACGAAAGAGTAACTGGCACTGGTGCCGGAGGTGTCGTGAACCTTCACAAAATTGTCGTTCGTTCCCAAATAGCGGCGAAAGACCTGGTATTGGGCTTGGTCGGTGCCCACATGGTCGGCTTTCCACGACACACGCACACTCCCGGCATAGGTGCCCTGGGTGGCCGTCAGTTCGGTGACAGTGGTCTTACTCAGCAGACCGGCAGTCACCTCGTCGCTATGGAAGTGGTTGGCTTTGTTGTTGATGTCGAGCGTCACCTGGTATTCGAAACTGACGGAGCTATTGGGCAAATTCTTGTCGATGATCTCGCAGATAGTGTTGGCAGAGGGGTTGGCATCGGCCGTCACCTTACCGTGTTCAGTCCACTGCGAGGTGCCCACCTGTCGGCGATAAACGTAGAAATCTACCGTCTGCTGGCGGACGGGCACGCGCGAGTACTGCCACGTCAGGCGCACCTGCTTCTTCTGGCTCTTGTCCTGTGCCAGATTGCTGATGGTCATCGTGGGCTCGGTCTTGATGATGTCCGACTGGCAGCAACCCACCTGCTTGATCAGGTCGTCGGTGGGACTCTTCAGGTCTGCATCGCTGATGAAGCCCTTGGACTGCCAGCGCTTCGGCACGTTCATGATCATGTAGCGGTAGTACTTGTTCACCTCCGCGCCACGGTCGGTATAGGTCAGCGTGGTCTTGTTGCTGATGGAGTCGAGCTTAGTGCGGCGGCTCCACGACTGTCCGCTCAAGGGCGTGCCGTTCTCGTCGGTCTCGATGCGGTAGATGTATGGCTCGGAGTCGGAGTAGTACTTGCCCGCCGCCACATCGTCGTAGGCATACCACGTCAACACGATTTTGTTTTCGAACTGCAGGTACGACAGCTTGATGTTGCTGGCCACAGGCACCGTGAGAGCCATATCATTATTCGTGTAGCTGGCTGTGTTCTTCCAGTAACAGGTGCCGTCAGCACCGTTGTTGGCGTTACTGCCGTCGAGTCGCTCGGTGGCCTCCACCTTCATGTCCACCCGTCGGTAGTTACCCACCTCGTCGGGTATCTCAAGGTTGTAGCTGTCACTGTAGGCGGCACCCACTTCGGAGAGGGGGCAGTCGATGGTGTCCGTCTTCACCACGGTCTTGTCGCTGCCGTACAGGTGGTAGGTCATCGTCACCAGATACTTGCCGTAGCGCTTGCGAATATCACGCAAGTCCTTGGATACGTCGCCAGGCAGAGCCGGCGGGGTGAACGAGAACTGCTTGGGGCCCGTGCGCTCGCACTTGTACTTAGCCAGGTCAATCTGCTTAAGCCCCATCGTGTTGCTCAAATCTGCTGAACCGAGATAGTGCTCGAACTCCTCGCCGTGATTGTGGGTGTACTTGTAGTAGAAGTACCACTTCTTGCCCGCCATTTCCGGTCCGTAGTAGTAGTCGAGCTTGGCGTAGGTGCGGTCTTCTTTCCTGCCCTTATAGACCTTTGTCTCTACCTCGCTGGTACCAATCTCCTTCGAGCCATACTGCGCGTTAGTGAGCCACACCTTGGCGGTGCCGCGCTTGTTGGTGACAAAGACGTTGTAGTACTCCTCCTCGTCGTCTTTCATCTCCTTGGTATAGACGCGCACCAGTTCATAGCTGGAACCCCTACGGTTTTTCTTTTCGTATGCCTTGATGACACCCTCCTTGGCCCACGTGTTGTTGGCATTGAGGTCGGTGAGCAGCACCTCGAAAGACACATGGTTTGTGTATGTGTCCATGGTGTAGTACTTTTCCTTCAACATGTCGTCGGCCATCGCCTGCTGCGGTACCAGCCATGCGAAGAGTGCCAGTACACACACAATTGTCAATTTCGTTTTAGTACTCATATTCTTTATCTTTTTTAGTTTTTCTTTAGAACGCAAAGGCGGGGCGCACCCAGGCATCCCACGACCAGTTGTACCACGAGAAGCGGGGCTCGCTGACGCTGTTTACCAGATAGATGCCGGTATTACCGTTGAAGCCGGAACTGGTCCAATTCCTAATCGTCAGCGACGAGCCGCCGTTGACACGTGCCGTAGCACTGATCTTCGCTCCGCCGTAGATGTTGAAGTGGGTGTTCAGGGCACCGTCTGCAAGCATCTCGGCACCGCCGAGGCCTGGCGTGCAGAGCATGGCGAGCCACTGGCCCGTGCTGGGGATGAACCAGTCGGTGCAACCCTCGGGCGTGCTGCCTAATTGGGCGAGCGACGCAGCCGCTTTCGAACCTCTCTCTTTCAGCAGGTTGGTCTTGGCCAGTCCGTCGAAGTCGTTCTTGGCATTGTCCATGCTGTTGCCGATGGTGCTGTCGAAGATGCTGCTGGTGTATGAATTGATTCTTAAAGCATACGTTGAGGTCTGCTTCAGCAGGAGCACCAGGCCGTGGCCTGCACCGCTGGCTTTCTCCGTGGCGCGGTCGCCAAACTCAGAGCCGTCGTTCACATAGGCTACGAAGCCTAAGGGCGTTGCATCGTGCCCCTGGGCATAGGCGGCAGAGGGGTATAGATAGCCGTCGCTGCCATAGATCCATCCCAAGTGGGTCGTGGTGGCCTCGGTGGCCTTGGGGCAGACATAATAGACGAAGGCTTGAGAGGATTTGATCTCGTCACTGCCCTCGCGGCTATAGATGATTTCAAACTTCTTCACGCCGAAGCGCTTGGCTATATCGTCTAAGTGTTTGGACTGCTGTCCGAAGACGCTCTTGCTATTGGTGATGACGTTAGTGATGCTGCTCAGCGACGTAGCGCTGTGATCGGGCAACTGGAACTCTGGGACGTAGTGGTCGGGGAATTCAGCCTTGAGGGCGTTCTCCAAGTCCTCTACCGTGCCAGACGGTGTTTCGTTCTCGTCATACTCCACGTTGCCAACGCTCATGCGCCAAGTCTGCATAGTGCGATAGGGTTCTAACAGTTCGTGGTTGTAGGTCTGGCTGTCACTCCGGTCAACGTACTTGTGAGGTGACGTCAACGAGCCATCAGACAGTATCATCAGCGCCGACAACATGGGCGTCGACGTGAGTTCGAGGGTGTAGCCGCCTGAGGGGTTAGCCACTGACCAGCAAATGTCATGGTTCAGGTCGGCATCGCCCACTAAGATATCAGCAGCAATATCGTGATAATAAGCAGCTTTCACATAGAATTGCGGCAGAGTGCCATCGTATGTCCACGTCACCTTGTTGCCATCGGTATTTTGTGATAACTTTAGATTGCTGTCGTCGTTGGTTGCGGGTGCTGACGACTCTAAGTTAATACTGCCCTCACCCGTCAAGGTCATCGAGGTCTTGTACTGAGAGAGGAAAGCGCCATACCAGCAGTTGTAGTCACCATCACCGTTGGCTCTGGTCCATGAGTTCTTGACTTTAGGATAATAGACCTGCATGGTTCCCTCCTTTTCACCTAAACTGATGAGGACGTTCTCGTTCAGGTAGTAGTAGTCCTTGCAGTCTTCCTGATTATAGACGCTGCGCGAGCTGACCTTGATGCTCAGTCGGTCGCTGCGGCTCTGGGTGGTGTTTTGCCAGTCGCAGAAATAGACCATGCCATTGAATGTAAAGGTCTCAGTAGCTCCCGGCATCTCACCGTCGGCGCGGGTTATGGCGCGGCGGGGTACGTTCTGTTGCGGGCTCTTAGCCACGTCGTTCAGCCACGCAGCAACGGCATTGGCCAGTTCACCACTGACAGCTGCCATGCGCTCCAGTCTGACGGTCTTTGTTGTGGCACTTGTCACGTTGCCCTCGCCGTCGGTCTCAGAGGCCAGCACGGTGGTCTCATCTTGAAATGCCTGCTGCATGAAGTAGTCCGTCGGACCATAGATAATCATCTCGGCCCGTACGGCATTGAGGTCGGTGTCGGCAGCACGTCGCTGAGCCACCTTCTCGATGTTGGAAAGGCGCTCCTTGGTGCGCTGCACCAGCTGCGAACTCATGGCAGCGTGGGCGGCGGCAGCCTCGTCGAGGTCGAAAAGCTCTTGATACTGCAATTGCTGCTTCTCTATAAGTTTGGCCACATACAAGGTAGCGAAGTTGAACAGTTGCTGGGCCGTGGGACGCTCGATGGCGAGGTAGCCGTCGTCCATGCCTAACTGCACTAAGGCATCGAGTTCGTCGGCGGTCATGCCGCTCGCTCCGTCGAACATCGAGCCAAGCACAAGCACCATACGCGTGTTGGGACCGAAGTCGTTGGTCACCGTCGACAGTCGCTTCACTAATGCAGCACCCGTCGTGCCTTCGTCGAAGGGACGTAGCACGGCGGTGGGCAGGTCGGCGGTCACCATGACCGCCATCTGGTCGTCGGTAATGTTCTCTACTTCGGGCGACTCTACGACCGTCCCATCGGCAGGGTTGTCCGTATTGTCTGTACATGCGGCTAAGCCCAGTATCATCGGCAGCACTGCCAGTAACAAACGGCAGCGTGCCTTCATTGTGGTATGATCGCTTTTATTCATAGTCATTCTTTGTCGTTTTCGTTTTTGTGTCCTCAGTCGGCATACTCGGCACCAACTTCGGTAGCACTGTATCTGATATCCCCTTGATTATCGTAATATTGGTTGGCAGGTGATCCCGCAAGGATGGTGCGGGTATGCACTCTGACTACCTTACTGGCAGGTGTAATATATTGCTTCTTCATCAACGCCATTTACAATTTGACAATTTACGATTTACTATTAATTTCTCAATTTGGTAATTGGGCTATTTACTTAACCACGACTATACGCCCATTCACGATATAGAGGCCCTTCGTGCTGGGGCTGCCGTTGACCTTGCGGCCATCGAGGCTATACCAATCTACTGCGGTAGCAAATTTTTCACTATTCACGTTTCCCTTTTCACTTAACGAAGTGGTCTCATCACTAAAATCTATGCTCAGCATCTCATGGGCAAGCATACTTGTAGGCACCTGTAGATAGGCTTTGTTGGCACCGATAATGCCGCCGCTGGTGGGGTGAAAGGCACCGTTGCTAAGCACGAGGTTCGTTTTGTCGCCGTCGGTCTTCCCAATGCTTGTAGGTGCGGTGACACCCTTGAGCATATTCGAGTTGTAGAGCGTTTGTACTTCCCCCTTGATGATTCCGTCGTAGCGCGGCAGGTCGGCATAGGTGCTGGTATTCTCTAAATTGTGGATGAGCACGCCCTCGCCCTTGGCGACATAGCGTACACGGTCAATATGGATGTAGCCAGTCTCCTTGTTGCATTCATCAGCGATATAGAACAACATGTTCGAACCATCGTCCGTGTCCTGGAAGGTGGCATTGCCACAGAAGGTGATAATCTCTTTATTAATGGTGAAGCGACCTTTGACCTTAGCATTGCCAAACTGCTGGGTGGAAACCAACGCAGCAGGCAAAATGACGTCCACATCGGCTGTCAGCACACTCGTTTCTGTAATGTCTGACCATTCGCCGCTGTAGCCCGCAATATAAACGGTGTTGAGGGCACCCTGTGAGCCTAAGCTCGCCAACAGGGCGGTGATGTTCGCCACCGTCATGCTGCTACCCAAAATCTGAATATCACCCAGCGGATTCTCCCGTTCGCCAAAGAGCCCAGACGCAAACACCGGGTTGCCACCAGCCTCGATAATCAGCGTTGATACCTTGGCGGAATTGGAACTGAAAGTTCCGCTCTTGACCGTCGTCACCGTAGCGGGAACTGTCAGCGAACTTGCGGCGAGACCTATTGTCGTCAGTCCGTTGATGATGGTATTGTTTGCATCCTCATACTCAAAGTATGCACTCTGGGCATACCCCGTCATGCTGCCTGTTAGCAGGCACAACACCATAGTCAGACACAGACCCCACCCCTTCGTCGGACGTGCCCCAAGACGCTTCACTAATCCTTTGTCTTTCATACGATATCTATATTCATTTATACCCTTTTTCGTCAATTTTCACCATTGTTCCGTCGAGCCATCAGAGATGGCATGTAGGTTAGTAGGAGGTAAAAGACGCTGCAAATTTACACATTTTTCGTCAAAACGCCCAATGTTTTGACGAAAAATAATCTATGAATCAAAGCAAACTATCAAAGTGTCACCACTCCATGCCTTTTTCGTGCAAAAACGGCTTACAAAGTGGCTATTTCTTCAGCCATTGCATTCAAGGCGACGCAATCAGCACGGCTGATGTGCCGTTTGCCGACATCGTATTCCCATGGACTGAGGACAAGTACGCGACCATCGGCGACAGCATTGAAGATATCGCCGGGTGGCTTGTAGTAGTCGCGGAAGCCGTTATCAGCGAGGACGATGAAAGGATGCTGCTCGGCGAGGAGGACAGCCTTTACTTCTTTCTCTTTGGGAGAGATGAAGGGTGAGACCATCACCGTGCCGCGACGGGCTGCTAACACACAGCCATTCATATAGTCACGAAGGGACTGAGGGCGGCCTTGCGCTGCCTCGTCCACTAAGTCATGGCGCACATGGACAGGGGCGAAATGGGCGGCTTGCAGCTGGGCGATGTTACCGACGCCAGCGTAGGTACGGCCAGCAATCTCAATGCCTTGCTGCACGCGGAAATAGCCAGGGAAGAGGCGCTTGGTGGCCAAGCACTACGGATTGAGCTGCACATAGCGGATCATAGCTTGCAGCTGACCGCGCCGCGACATGGGGCGGATGAAGGGCACCTCGGTGAAGAGGGCCGGCAGGCCGTAGTAGGCTTCATCGCCGAGGAGGGCGCGTAGCGGATTCTCCCGGCTGGAAGCCGGCGCAATTGACGAAAGGGAGGGCGGGGCACCAAGGGACAGCGGGGCACTATGAGGCGGCGGGGCACCGAGGGGCGATGGTAGGGCACTAAGGGACGGCGGGGCACCAAGGGGCGATGGTGGGGTGCTTTCGTTCATTGTGCTGCCTGCAAGGCAGTTGTTCCCCCAGGCGTGCAGAAAGCTAACGGCGCGCCCCGCATTCTTTGCCGCCCGCCAAAAGCCCTGCGCCACATAGCGGATGCTTTTCTCCATCGGACGGCGTACATACCAGATACTATGCAGATGGTCAGGCATGAGTCTGTATTGCAAGACCTGGATTTCAGGATGAAATACCGTGACGGAACGCAAGCAATCTAATATCGCCTTCCCCAGTTCCGTCTGTTCCACCCGAGCTTGAGCAGGGTCGTTATTTGGAATGACAAGTGTACCCAACAATGGTTCACGTGATGTTACCGTCAGCGTGACATGATAGATACCGACGCCTTTCCATGAAGAGCCTTGCTTCTGTCATTGCCATTGTCCTTGCCTTGTCCTTTCTTCCATATCTTCCTATTGTTTGGACCTTGCAAATATACACATTTTCCTAAAAATATTAGCTCTATTAAACCTTTTTTCTAAAAAAGAGAGGCTTTAATGGCCTCTCTTTTTATAGTACACTGTCGTCTGGTTTCGCTTACTTCACCACGACCTTGTTGTTACGGGTCTTTCCGTCCTTGGTCTGTACCGACTTGATATAGACACCGTTGGCAGGAGTCTGTATGCGACGGCCGGAAAGGTCATAATAAGTCGTCACATTGCCGTTTCCAGCCTCGGTGATATCGATGCCGGTAGAGTTGCTCACCCTTACCTTATTAGCATTGACCACCTCACCGGTCTTGGTGTTGATAAGCAATACGACGACATTCAGCTTCGACTTGTCCTGAATGACACTGGCACCATTGGTGTTGACAGCGTCAGCCAATTGGAAGGTGTAACTGTGAGACACAGCCTGATCGGCATTAGCAATGGCAGGAAGGCTGCCTTCGATACCGCCAATCTTTGACATCAGCACGGCAACGTCGTTGTACACCAGTCCGTAGACAGTACCGTCAGAGGTCTTCGTGAAGTCGTCCATATACAACGGATAGCCTGCATAGCCGTCTGAATAGTAGTTCGACTGTCCCCATACCGCATTGGAAAGACCATCGGCAGTAAGGATATACTCGAGGGCATAAGTTCCGAAATACATGTCGTAGGGGAACGTCACCGAAGCAGTAGCATTCACGCTATTGCCGTCCTCGCTCAAGTTGGCAGCAATGTTGATGTCGGCCTGTCCGAATACCTTGCTACGATCGGTAAGGTCGTTGACGACACCAAATTCAATATCATCACTTGTGCCATAGTAAGCATCAAGCTTTTGGATGCGATCCATCCACCCGATTGGGAAACCTGACACTACAGACGGGAAGCTGTAGCTGTCCATGATCTCCATATCATCGCTATTATGATAGCTGACGAGCACGTAGTCATCGGGATAGAGCTCAGCAAGCTTCTCTAAGGCGACATAGCCACGCGGACACCAGCCACACCATGTGCCAGTGTACTCTTCGAGCAGGGTACGGTGCTTAGGTACAGAGTTCAGTACCTCGATGGGCAGAGTTTTCTCGACAAGAATCTCGTTGGTAACATCGTTCACCTTCGCAATACTTATTGCCAGACCATACTGGCCGCGCTTAGCGATGGCAGGAAGGTTCAGCTCCACAGTAGTCTGCTTGCCTAAGAAACCGTCAACATCAGCAGTGATGTGCTGTGCGCCATCCTGTCCTTCTAAGCTGTAGCTAATGTCAACCGACTGGATACCCTTTGCACCCTGGTTGATGAGGGTAACAGGAACCGTAAAGGCCTCACCAGCCTTGACATACTGCTTGTCAATATCGCCTAAGGAAGCGGCATTAGCCTTGACGTTGCTGCCAGCAACCTTGATCTGCACCATGGCACTGACACCTGTCAGCTCACCGAAGTCAAGCCATTTCAGAACACCGTCAGAGGTGTGCAGATAGTACCCCCCATTGTTGGACTGGCTGATAACAGCTATAGGAGTAGAATTGGCTGTTTGCGCCAAATCGTTAACCGTCAATGAGTAGCCTACATACACGCCACCATCAGGAATGGTATAGGGCTTGTCGAGCTTCACGGTGACGAAGCCAGCCTCAGCAGGCGTGACGCTCTTGACCACGAGGTCGGCAGCGTTCTTGCCGTTCTCTACACGCAACTGCGAAGTCAGGAACACGGAGATGTCGCTGACACCCTCAACTTCCTGCAGCGGGAAGGTGATGCTCTCGATGAGCGTACCTACAAGGATAGGGTCGTCAAACTTAACAGCCACGTCGTAAGACTCAGGCTTATAGTTGTTGGTTGTCACATTGACATCCTCGTCGCCGGTATAGAAGCCGTAGTCAATCTTGTTGTCGGTATCGCTGATGGTAGCATCAGGATAGTCAGGCTTAGCGGCAGCAGGCTGTACGTCGGCACCAATACCAAAGACATCAGCCCAGGAAATCTCAGAGACACGCTCTTCGCCACCACCACGGTAGACGGTCTGCACACCATAGGCTTCAGGACCTATCACATAATAATAGATGTATTTCTGTCCACCATAACTGCCAATGTCCCAATTGTCGGTATAGTTGTATGGAATCTCAGTCATCGTCTCTACAGGCTGATTCCTATAATCATACCAAGAGAGCGACAGGGGTTTCTCCTCACCATTAACTCTTACCCAGAGGCGGTAGCTGGTCTTCTCGGGCAGTATATAGTTGCCATCGACATCACTGGTATTGGCATCAATATAGACAGACCCCCAACCATAACCATAGGAGTAGTATTCGTAGCCACCCTCAGAGAGTTCTATGACAGGGGCGGCGGGCGTAGCAGCCACCTCGACAAACTTAGCCATCATGGCCTTGTCGAAGACGCTGAGGTAGTTGGCAGTCGTCTTACCGGCATTGATAAGGAACAGACTGCTGTTGGAGAACGTCTTAGTGGTAGCATCGTAGTCAAAGGTAATGTCACCGTTGGTCAGTGTGTAGTCGGTATAATATTCCTGATAGTATGTGTCGTAAATCTGCTGGGCAGTAGCAGCCATCAAATACTGATGATAGCCTGATACCTCATCGGCACCGATATACTGTCCGCCCTTGAATGTCACCTTGTCGCCATTGATGGTACCCTTCACCCAGTTGTCGGGCAGGTTCTCGTTAATACCACGTACATAGACGTCGTTACCGTCGAAGCCAATGTGGACCAGTGAACCGGCATAACCGTCAGCTGTCAGCGAATATGTCTCAGTAGTCAGACCTACAGGAGCCTCAACCAGTGTATCGGTTACCTTCTCGAAAGAAATGTTCCAGTCTCCATAGCCGACCCATGACTGATCGTCATCATAGATCAATCCGAAGATGTCGTAACCACTGGTCAGACGACCGGCAGGCGTAGTGATAGCCCCTGTAGCAGTATTGTAGTTCAGTTTCACGGTTTGGTCAGCCGAGCGAACAAACGTACCATTCTCTGCATCGTATGACATCTTAACGGCATCGATGCAATAGCCTTCGCCAGAGTCCCATACCGTCTGCGGCAGACTGATAGTAATGGTATTGCCGTTGAGTGTGCCCACGACCCATGTGTTCAAACCTGAGACTTGCGACACAATGTTCTTAAAATACACCTTATTGTCGGCACCGAACACCACGTGCCCCACAGCTCCTGACACTTCAGTGGAATATACGCCGAACATGGTTGCCACGTAAGCATATCCGCTACGGCTGTAGTTGACCAACTCACCGGCAGGCTGTTCGCTGATAATGTCGGCAACGGTACGGCGCAGAGCGGTGGGCTGTTGCTTTTTGGCAAGAACCTTGCCAGTCAGCTTGGCATGTGCTGTCACAGCCGAACGGAAGGCTGCCTGCTTCTCCATGCTCTGCTGCATCTGCAGCGTCTTCTTAGCTGTCTGTTGCTTCGCATTTTTGTCAAGCTGAGCAGCCGCACTTAGTTGCTTCTGCGACAATGGGAGACCTATGGTCTTGCCCTGTGCGAAGACGTTAGCAACCACGAACAAGGCTGCCAATAGAACTAAAGTAAATTTTTGTTTCATGACTTACTGTATTTTTGTTAATAGGAAAATTATTATCACTTCTTGATTTTAAAGCTCTTGACGGTACCGTCGGAATAGGTCTTCCTGACAATATACACGCCGTTGGAAGGCACCTGCACGCGACGCCCCGTCAGACTATAGTACTCCACTTGTCGCACCTGTTTGTCGGCCACAGCACTGCCTATGCCAGTAGTGCTATAGGTGAAGTTGAGCGTCACCGTAGGGCCGCTCTTGTCTTTGGTCCATTTCTTGGTTATGGGATTCTGCTTGAAGGTGACAAGCTGGTAAGTCACCTGACAAGAGCCCTCTCCCGCAGGGAACCACTCGGTCTGCATATCCTTCAACACACCGGCAGCGAACTCACCATCCTCTGTGGTATATGCGCCAACCTTTGTCTGTCTGACACAGTTGGCAGGAAAGCAGGTCTGAAACACACCGTTCCCCATTGACTGGATGGTATACGTGCCACCACCTTGTACGGCAGAGGCACTGGTATTCTTCACGTAAAGTTTTGATGGCATGATGATGTCGCCGAAAGCGTCAGCCTCGTAGGAAGTGATGTTCAGCGTAGTGCCATCGGCAATCATGTTGCCGTCCTTGTCGGCAAACTGTAGCGGGAAGTCGCTTTGTGCCTGAATGGCAAGGGCTGCGACGAGACCCAAACATAGTGTTAATAATTTCTTCATACGGTTTTACATTTTTTATTGTTGCTGATAGACAGCCAGTCCCTTATTAAGGAAATCGAGATAGCCAAAAATATCCTCGTTGTAAGCTCGGCTGCCACAAAGGGGTTTAGCCGTCACCGGGTCGAGCAGCACGTAGAACGGTTGGGCATTGGCACCGAACTTATGACTCTGCAACCAACTCCACTTGGCACCCACGGTACGTAGCATCTTGGCATTGCCGTGATCGTCAGTGACTTCCATAGGCTCAGACAGAGGGGTCTTGTCGTCCACAAAGAGCGAGATGAGCACGTAGTCTTTCGTCAGACGGTCGGCAACGCGCGGGTCAGTCCATACCGCAGCTTCCATCTTGCGGCAGTTGACGCAGCCAAAGCCCGTGAAGTCGACGAAGACCGGCTTACCCTCAGCACGGGCAGCAGCCATTCCCTGTTCGTAGTCGGTGAAACGTGCCTCAACCACCTTACTGTTCAGGTTGAAGTCCTGTGTGTTCATAGGCGGAGCAAAAGCGCTGACAGCCTTACAGGGTGCGCCCCAAAGGCCGGGCACCATATAGACTGCAAAGGCTAACGATACCAGTCCGCCCATGATGCAGATAACCGGCATCGGTTTGTGCAGTTCGCCACCAATCTCATCACTTTGGAACTTCAACCATCCGCAGAGGTAAGCGCCCAAGAGGCCGAAGATGACAATCCACAGCGAGAGGAACACCTCACGATCCAGAATGTGCCAACCGTATGCCAAATCGGCTACAGAAAGGAACTTCAGCGCAAAAGCCAGTTCCACGAAGCCCAGCACCACTTTCAGCACATTCATCCACGAGCCCGACTTCGGGGCCTGCTTCAGCCACGAAGGGAAGAGAGCGAACAACGTGAAAGGCAAGGCTAATGCCAAAGCAAAGCCGAACATACCCATTGCAGGTGCCAGCCAGTTGCCGCTGGTCGTCGTCTCTACCAACAGCAGTCCGATGATGGGGGCTGTACAAGAGAACGATACGAGTACCAAGGTAAAGGCCATGAGGAAAATAGAGAGGTGAGAGGTGAGAGGTGAGTGGTGAGTGGATAATTCGTCAGCCTTGGTGTCTACAGCATTAGCCCAGCTGTCGGGCAGTTTAATCTCGAACCAGCCGAAAAACGACAGGGCGAAGGCGACCAACAACAGGAACAACACGACATTGAACACTGCATTGGTAGACATGGCATTAAGCGTGTCGGGACCGAACAAGGCGGTGACAAGCAATCCCAAAGCCAGATAGATGATAATGATACTCAGACCATAAGTCAGTGCATCACGGATACCGTTACGTTTACGTTTCAGGAAGAACGACACCGTCATGGGGATGATGGGCCAGATGCAAGGCATCAACACAGCTAACAGTCCGCCGACAAATCCCATCAGCAGGATATAGAGCAGCGAGTGGTCAGCCAAAGCCTCCCCCGCCCCCTCCAATGGTAGGGGAGAAGGTGCCCAGAGATCATTTTCCGGTGTGAGGGGTATAACGTTTGCCGTGAGGGTGTCTGGATTGTCTTGCCCGCCATCACTCTCTGCCTGAACGTTGCTCTCTTGCTTCGAATCCACTTCTGGTTTCTCACTCTTGTGTTCTCCGCTTTTGCGAAATTCCACCTGTGTCGGCGGCATACACATCTCTTCGTTACAGGCACCGTACTCCAAGTAGCAGTCAATGGTGTACTGCGGCTTGGTGAAGCGTATCTTCTGAACGAACGTTGCCTTATGCTCGAAGAAGCGCAGTTCCATATCGAACATCTTGTCAAACTGCTTAGTGACGTTACCACGAGGCTTGAGTTTACCCACCGTTTCGACACCTTCCATTTTTACTGTATTGAACGTAGCCGAAATAGGGCCGTCATTACCCAAATCTGTGGAATAGACATGCCATCCGTCGTCAATAGTGGCACTGAACAGGATTTCAGCCTCATCGCCCTCCAGCATTCTCAGCTGCGAGGTAAAGTGTACAGGGTCTATCATCTGGCCCCATACACTAATAGAGAGGATAACAGCCAACAGGCTGATAAAGATTCGTCGCATAGACATAACCCGATTATTTTTCTATCACCTTGTTTTAATTTCCTTGATTGAAAATCACCTTTGCCTTGACGGTCTGCTGTACACCCTGGTCGTTATAGACAAAGGCCACGATGCTGAGGTTGGCCTTGTTCCATTGAGCGTCGACGGCTTGTGTCATACTGACCGTCTTGGTCTCACCGGCACTGACCGTGAGATCCTCGCCCCACATGCCGTTGACAGCAGTGCGGAGAACGTGGTTATGTACGTAGTCGCGATTAGCCGTTCCGTCAGGCATCAGCTGCAGGGCGGTAATGCCGTCCTCTGTCAGCCACACCTGCAGCTTACCGTTGACAGTGCCGTCGATACCTGTTGTGCTTACCGTGATATCTATTCCATCGGTGGTCAACTCAGCATGAGCTTTCATTGTCAGCATTGACGGTTTTTGCAGTTCTTCTATCACACTCGTAGTCCAGTCGGTATAGTTTACGGCTCCATGACGGTCTATCAGTCCTACGGGCTGGTATTCCAGGTTCCAATAGTTGTAGTAGGTGTCGCCCAGATCTGTTGCCAGTCCCATGTTGGCACTATTGCCCTTGAAGCCCAAAGGCCCTCCATGAATGCCCACCACCACGATGCTGTCGGGATAGGCTTCCATCAGCTGTTCAATCTTTTCCGTACCAAGCGGACAATTGACGCAACGCTGCCCAGTGAAGTCTTCAAGTAGCACCACGCGCTGTGACAGACCCTGCTTGACGTAGATGAGCTGGTTGGCCTCATCAATATAACTGCTACATGCCGACACAAGAAGAAGTGACAAGAGTATAGTGAATAATTTATTACCGTTCATATTCTAAATCATATCAGAAATTATAGTTATACGACAATATCACACCCTTCGTGGCCGGCACGTAACGGCAGACACCACCTGAACAATTGTAACCGGCACGCGTACGGCCATAGCCCAACTGGATACGGTGCGACTTGATGCTAAAGGTAACAAGTCCCTGATAGTAATGATGGTGGGTGTTCTCCTCGTAATACTCAGAATCGCTATCGCCACAGTTCCACATATCACTGACGGTTAGCATCCAATGGGGAGCCAGCGACAGTTCCACCAGTCCAAATGCCCAGTCACCGTAATCCTGACGAGTCTGCAGATACTGCAGTTCGCAACGTAGCTTGGCCTTAGGAGCCAGCTGAAACATACCATCGGCCACAAAAATATTGGAATGGACCATACCACCCTCTCCTTCAATGACAGTCTTATTGTAACGCTGGTTCATATACATCAGATTTAACTTAAAGTCACGGGCCAAACGGCGTGTCAACTGCACATTCAAGTCCTGATAGTAGCTGTCGGTCCCCCACTTGAACCAAGCATCCTGTATGGATCGGACATAGGAGTAGTTTAACTTGACATTCATACCGTACTTGCCGCCCAAAGCCGTCTTGCGTTTGAAATTATAGCCCAGTTCTGCCTGATAGGCCCATTCACCTGTGGCCAGTTGTGTGGCATAAGGATAGAGAGCTGCCAAGGCATAAGTATGATCGAGCGTGAAGGCTGGCAAATGATTGATGAAGGCCGACGTGCCATTGATGTTTCGCTGGCTGCGGAACGACATATTCTCAGACCGTTTGGCCTGCAACAGGATGCTAAGGCCTTTCTGGGAAAAAGAGGTGGAAAGCATGGCCACATGGCCATCGGCATAGTTGAAATGATTGTCAAGCGACGGATCCTGTGATTTGTGAGCATACTCCACCAACACGCCCCAAGGTCCCTTGTCTATACTGATACGGGCATCCCACGCATTGACATACTTAGGTAGGTTATAGCGATGGGTAAGGTCCGCAAAGACATCTTCATCTTTCTCGTACTTGTTCACCCATGAGCCGCCGATACTCAACCGCGCATCATGCGCCTGCAAAGACGGGATCCACTCGTCGAGGCCAACCTCCACATCAGCACCGGAAACCAAACCGCCATTCCAACTCCAGTAACGGCGCTGCTTACCGGACAAGACCTTCAGCGTCAGGCCGTTCATAGGTTTGACGACGAGTCGGCCACCCAAAAGAGAATTGTCAATACCTAACGAACGTTCCTCGTACGTACGCAATATAAAGCCAGAGCCGAACTGTTCGTAGAAGGTACCTGCCGTCAGTTCTGCGCAGCCTAAGCGGCCTTTCACCCAGAAATTAGGAACACCCCACCCCATGAAATCATGATCGAAACCAGGCAGCGGATGCTGCAGATACTCGAAACGGGCACCTGCATCAACATTCTGGCTCTGCAACAGCATCTCAACATAGGTATTGGTCTGGAAGTCCTCTGTCTTCTTGGCTCCGATCTTCTCATCGTCCTGCGGCAAGAGCATGTCACTCTGAACACTTCCCGAGAACGTCACACCATGATTCTGCGGCTGTTCCTCCTGAGCTGTTACCGTCAATGAACAGCAAAGTACTGCGACATATAGCAGATGTCTTTTCATTTCTTGATCAGTTCACGTACTTTTTCTATCAGTTCCGACTCGGAACCATCGGTATAACCGTTGTGCTTGTAAACGATGTTTCCCTTACCATCGACGATAACGACGTATGGAATGATCTGAATACCTAACGCACGTTTGAAGTCACTATTCGGGTCGAGAAGCACCTCATATTCCCAGCCATGATTCTCGACTAAAGGCTTTACCTTCTTAATATTCTGGGCCTGGTCTATACTGACAGCGATAACCTTGACACCCGTTTCTTTCTGCCAATCCTCATAGACTTCGGCAATGGCATCCAACTCGCGGTTGCAAGGCTTACACCATGTAGCGAAAAAACTGATAATAAACGGTTTGCCGCCATTCGACAATGTGCTGGTATTGACACTCTTTCCATCCATCGTCTTCAACGTTACGGATGGTAATTGAGCATGAACGAAACACACGGAAACGCTCCATGCCAACAGACAAATCAGTAATGCTTTCCTCATAGAAATATGTGTATACTTTACAATTTAGCTGCAAAAGTAGCAAAAAAGTAACAATCTATAAAATAAACGAAAAGAAATATTATAAAAAAGCCATAATTTAACATGATTATGGTATCAAAAAGAAAAAGCGACACAACCGAGAAACCCAATTGTGCCGTTTTTTCAATCATCACAGATGTACTATACTTTGATTTCAACCTCAACACCGCTGGGGAGTTCGAGCTTCATCAAAGCGTCAACAGTCTTAGCTGTTGAGCTGTAGATGTCAATCAGACGCTTGTAGTCTGACAGCTGGAACTGCTCACGAGCCTTCTTGTTAACGAAGGTAGAGCGGTTGA
>JAEEGL010405977.1_pt1 | contig 20003 bp, 34 predicted proteins | sample 9134231 | NCBI WGS metagenome assembly JAEEGL01 (sample SAMN16246548, study PRJNA631951) | gut metagenome | biome: gut microbiome; feature: rumen; material: fiber-attached | host: Bos | place: Iran: Karaj | collected 2018-10
CGCCATTTTCTTCCGGGTCATAATCGTCGGCATATTCATCGTCGTATTCTTTCTTGTCTTTCTTGAACTTGTCATAGCAGGCAGAAAGAACACGTTCGTGAAGCTCGTAATCGAATTCCTGCATACCGGCGGTCTGCGAGTATGTGAAATACATAGGGGCCCTTGAGAACACAACCCAAAGGTTATAGAAGCGTTTTAACTCGTCCGCAGCATCGGTGTACACTTTAAGCATATCTTCGACGGTAAACATGCGGAACATTGACATGGTGTCGGACGGAACATTACCACCAATCAGGCAATAGAAATCGTCCATTCTGTCGGATAGTTTCTTCAGCCTCTCAACGATTTTCTCATCGCCTTTCTCATGGAAATCGAAGGATAACTGAAGAGCGAAAAACCTGTCAAAATGGTCTTTCGGTTCAGGAATGGCGTTATAAAGTTGCTCCTTAGCGCCTTCAACCTCGTCGAAACGTTTCTGGTTATCTTTGTAAATGGCCAGAATTTCTTCGATGATGGCATAGAATTCGGCTAACCTTTCTTTCGGTTTAAGGCGATACCACCAACCAGACTCGACGAAGTTCTCGGTAATCTTGTCATAGATTTCCTCATGTTCCATCATGAGCACCGGACGAGCCTTTTCGATACGGGCTTTATCGATGAAGTTCTTCAACCCCTGGTACATATTTACCTCTTCATCGTCATGATGTTTTGACCAGTATGCCAGGTTGTCGTCAATGGTTGTACCATATAGGCAGCGTTCGACTGATTCGAGAAGTGATTCGATTGGCATATTCGAATACTTTTCGTACATTTCAGTAATCGGGGTCTTGTCGATATTGCACACGCTCCCGTAATCATCGTATGAACCCCTGATAGGTAAGAAGAAAGGCTGTACGAGAGCGTCAGGGTCGTACAGGTCGTGGCCGTTTATGCCATCAGGCGTAAGCCCAATGAAGCAAACAACACGGTCACCAGCCCTAATGGGCAATCTGGAAATGAATCCACTTGAATTAAAGCATCCCATAATTATTTGTAATGATGTATGTCATAAGCATTTACCTTACCACTGTCTTTGTGGTATTCACAGGTGTGAGAGTAGCACTGGTGTTGTTCTCTAATGCCAGCTTCAACGTGGTGAGGCTCTTCGCAGATAATCCCGTCTGGAAGTCCGGGGCCGGTACAGAAGTCACAGAAGTTACACCATTTTTCACGCACCTCACGTTTTGGCTTGTCTTCTGGTAAACCATCGACAGATTTTTTAACTTCGTTAAGAAGTTCCTCCAAGTAATCAAGTTTTTTAACTATCTGTTCTTTTGTCATATCTGGTTTTTGTCGAAGTTAAGTTTAACGTCGGTAATGGTTTCAAACCCCTCGTCCTCGTACTTCTCGTATGTGATTTGGTAGTCCATCCAGTCGTACAGGCTGTTTATGTCGTAGTCTGGAATAGCGACCTTGGTGTCGTCTCTGGCTTCGGTAAGTATTTTGCTTACCATGGAGCCTGAGTATACACGGGTATAGGTTCTCTTGTTGTGTTCCGGTTTCTTTTGCTCCTTAGGTTCATACTTATGCACGAGGTCCCAGTTGGTAGGTTCCAATAACTTGAAGCTGAAGCCCGATGGTGGCGACATTGGCTGCACAGGAACCAAATCTTTAGACATTAGTTTATACGGCCTTCTGTGGCCGTAGTAAGCCTTTCCACGTTCAACCCAGTATTTGTTGGTGAAACAATTATTGATGCAGTCGTATTCCATTTCGAGGCTTACTCTGGCATTCTTGTATTCACCATCGTTGTATTCTATAATGAACATCCTTCCGTTATAGACACAGGTATCAACGTTGTCGTAATCGGAAGCACAGCAACCAGCGGGGAACACCGGCACAATACGTGGGAAAAAGACACCCTTATGCTCGTCGTTCTCAACCTTGTTGTTATAGGCAATGCTTACCTGACGGAAGAACTCCATCAACTCTGGCGTGGAGTCAATCACCTTAAACTTTCCGGTGTACTTGACAGGTATCTTACCGAGCGCATTGTCAATGGCTTTCTGACACTCGGAACAGTAGTCCCTGGAACACCCTTCCTCGGTGCCATATTCGGGACCATTGCCATAGGTGCAATACAGATATTCCCTATGGCAATGTTTACAACGTACGTAGTAGTGTTGCATCCTGATTATCTTTCAGGGTCCCTTTCGATGGACTTGAGTTTGCTCTCGGCAAACTGCTTCAAGGACTCCAGGATGGTTCTCTCCTGCCACGTTGCTCCAATCAACATGGAGTAGAAAGAATCGATGAGGTCCTCAATCTCCGGGTCCTCGGTGTTGAGTTCGATGGTGTTTTTGATTCCGTATGAGCTCTCATACGTTAATCTTGTGAACTGTTTCTCTTTGTCGGTATTCATTTTAGTATCCTCCAGCTTATTGTTAAAGAATTTTATTTTCTTCCATTCAGGAACAAGGTTCCTTTTACGAATCTCATTCTGCTCGTCCTCGTATTGAATGATGGCGTTCCTGAGGTCCGCTTCGGCCCAGTTCCATTTGTTGAATGCCTCGTTGATGTCCTGCTCGGTGTACTCCACCAAGCCGAACTGCTGGCTCCGCTCCCAGTATTTCTTGGACCAGATTAGCACATCTTTGGCTAACTTGATTATGGTTTCAATTGTCATCATAGCAAACTAAACAAAGCCCAGGTTACTGTTACTTGTATAATGTGTATCGCTTGGTCCTGGAACAAGCTCAACATACCTTTGTTGGCTTTCAGGTTGTCAATCCACATGTGAACGGCGAGGTTTGCTACGATTGAGACCGTGAGCCACAATTCTGATACAATCATGGTGAAAATGATTGGTAGGTGCACCATGATGGACCAACTGAGTGCATGCAAAAATAATGCCACACGATAATCGTCCTCATATTTTTCCTGAGGATAGTTCTTTTCCCACCAGGACTTCTGCTTTAAGTAAGACAGGCTTTGTGGCTGAAACACAAAATCATCAATGATGTGCATCAGTATCATCAGGAGTAGTATCTTCATAATCAGGAACGATGCTTATGCCTTGCATGTCATAATCAATTATTTCGCCTCCCCTTGACCAACCGATACCGAACGGAACATATTTCAGCTTTACGTTTTGGCTGATTAGGTCTTGAATGGTTTTGCCGGAGGGCGTTGACGTGAGTTCAATGTCGGCGTAGAATCCGTCGTCTGGCTTGTGTTCTATGTTTTCAACCACACCTACGGCATGCGACAGTTGTGGGATGTTTCCGTCGTATGCTAAATGGTCGTTACGGTCCATAAACTTTTTGACCGCTTGTTTGATTACCGCCTCAGGGTATGTGTAGACGTTTTGTTCGGTGAATATTTTTGCTCTTACTTTCATATTAATCCATTGTTACATATCGGACTTCATGGCCAAGTAGTTCAGTTAGTACAATGTACATCCCGTAATACCTACCGGCCATGTATCGGTCCGTCAGGGAAGATTTAATGTATTTCTTGTATTGCTTGTGCGCCTCGTTTCTGCACTCTTCAAGCAATACCCTTTCCTCTTCGGAGAGGTTGGTCAGTTTTTTTAATTCAGGTACCATGTTACTTTTCGGCGAAAGGAACCAACTGCATTTTGGTTGCATTCTTAATCCACATTCCATCGGCCATTTTAGCGTCAGTTCTGTTGGCGTAACACATGTTGTTTTCCGGACCACAGTACTTCTGGTTCGGAGACTTCGGAACGAATTTGCGACCGCAGTGCTGGCACCTGACCATGTGGTCCCTTTGCCATTTCAGGTCGTGACTTACGAACCAGTCGTAGTAGTTGTTGAAGCTACTCAGGTAGCCTCTTTTTGTCTTAACCTTATCCATTTTGAAACTCTTCTTCAGTGAAATCTATGCTATTGAAATACTCGTCGAGCGAATTGAAAAGGGGTATGTTGAACCGGTCGCACACGATTTTCACGTTTCCGTACCTGTAAAAGTTAGGCTCACAGATGACGTGGAGCTTTACGGTTCTGGCGAACAGGCCAAGTTCCATAAGGCTAATCGGGCTCTTACTGGTTCCGAGGATGTGCATGACAATTCGGTCACTTGCTTCGAGGTGGTCAAGCTCCCAGTTTACCTGATAATCAAACTCGTTCGGGTCGTTATCGAAACCCTCGTCACGCCTTGGGTTGTACACGACGAAATAATCAGGGTTGAGGCCGTATGGGTGCTTCATGTTTTTCAACCTTTCCACGAACATCTTCTGCCAGTCCTCGGAGTTACCCATATCAATGGTGCCAGCGAGGAACAGTCTCCACTGCGTGTGCTTATAGAACCACCGGTCATCGTCATGAGGTTTAACCTCGATAACCTTGGTTGGGACTTGTGCTTTTACTCCGGTCGTTGCCATTTTGGTTTCTTGATTCCTTTATATTTGTAATAGCAAATCCTTGCCTTTTCCTTTATCTTGTCACTAACGTTTGTTTTGGTTCGAAGGTATGCGTTTACCTCTTCCCTCGTCGTGAACCCATGTTCCTTTAGTTCGTCACACAGGACCAAAGCACTGATGTCCGGGTCAATCCCCTCACCTTCGGTAGCCTTCCGGTAAGCCTTGATTAGTTTATCAACCCTATTAACCGACGGTTTCTTGTGTGAACTGATGTGGTAACCACCACAAGCGTCGCACCAGTAAACCCTCATTTCACGAGTACCGTCCGGGTTAATCTCATCCATGTTGAACTTCAAGAAAGTCTCGGCCTTCTTTTCAGTTTCAAACACCATTTTCTCTCTCCCACATCCAGGGCACATTACCCTATGCTTCGGCTTCATCCCCGTACACTTTCTTACCTATTCCAAACAGGAACTTATTGATATAGGCACAGCATCCGTGACTGCAAATGTCATCACAAGTAGGCGCTTCAATGCCAAGCGCCTCAATGGTGTTTTCCAAACCAAAAGCAAGATGCTTTCCCTCTTCGTCGGTACAACCGAAGAAGTTGTACGGACAATTCTCCTTTAGTGACTCGACGACGATGTTCACAACGTCGCCGGGTGTGAAATCCTTTTGCTTAGCAGCATATTCGTTGACCGCCTCACGTACGAATCCATCGTACGGCTTAGCATCTTTGGCGGCTTTGATTAGTTGCTTATTCTTGCTCATCGTTACTATTCTCGATTACGCTTTTAAGCTTGTTGAAGAAATAGTTTCCTGTGTCTTCCCAAGCATTATTTTTGAGTTTGTCAATCCAGTCCGCATTCTCGTTCAGGAAATCAATCCAGAACGAGAACAGGGCTGGCATATCGACAATGCTTTCATCCGGCAGTTCGTGCGTAACTTTAATCAGCACATAGGCGAAGTCCATGAAAACGTCAATTTGACTAATTTTTCTTGGATAGTCTTGCCGGTGTTCAATCATTAGATTGTTGAGTTCACAGAGGTACTGGCAGCATTTCTCAGGGTTGTGGTGTTCCTCGTAAAACTCAGGTGTAAGGTCCTTGAAAACCTCCATCGGGTCATTCTTTTCGAGGTCGATGTACACCTCACCAAAACCAACACCCTTGGTGTCGGATACCACTACGCTCTGGTCTCCTTCCGGGTACATTGTTACTTTTCTTTACCGCTGACGATGAGTGACAGGTGGTTGTTCACATCACTCGAACACTTATCGTTAATGTACTTGAAGTAGTTGGAGTCTGAGCCTGAATCGTAAAGTTCCTTTACCAGGCGACCGGCGTATTTGCCCTTTGCGAACACGATGGCCCCGTCACCGTTCCTCTTGAAGAAACCGGAAATATCGACCATTCCGTTGGTGACGAACCCGGACAGTTCGTCCATCGTCTTGACATCATATTTAGCCATTTGACGGAAGGCGATTGCTGCGGATGCTGCGGTGTCTGAGTGGGCGCTGTGTGCGTTTTCGAGTGGCTCACCAGTGAAGTTCTGATAGACGTGCTTCAGGTCTCTCGGTTCGTTCTTGACGAGGATGGTGTACGGGTCGATGATGCGACGACCACCATAGCGGAAGCTCTTGCCACAACGACGGAACTCTTCGACCATCAGCGGAACGTCGAACTTGGTGATGTTGAATCCACCGAGGTCGAAACGGTTCTTACCGTTACCGAAGAACTTGTCGAGTTCATCGACGATTTCACTGAACTTTGGTGAATCAGCGACATCATCGTCACAGATGTGGTTCACGTTGGACGCATCGTCTGGGATGTGGCACTCCGGATTTACCTTGGTGTAATACTCGTCGAAGCTGAAATCCGGGTTGATACGAACGGCGTCAATCTCGATAACACGGTCCTTCTGTACATCAACGCCTGTGGTCTCCAGGTCGAAGAAAATGATGGGCTTGTCGAGTTTGATTGTACCGGCGTTGCTTTTAAGATAGTCAATGACTGCGCTAAATTTGTTCATAAAGTTTTCAATTAGTCTCTGACAAAGATACGTGTAATTTTCTGAAAAACAAAATAAAAGAGCCACAAATTGTGACTCTTTTTTTGTGGAAAATCAATCGTTATCCATCTGAAGTGTCTGGGTTACTTATCACCTTCTGCTGGTCTAAACCAACTTGTCCAGAAAGTGTTCCCGCAATGGTCGCACTTATATCCCTCGTCTCCGTTGAAACAGGAATCAAAATGCCTCAATGCGTGTCCACACTTCGGACATACTCCATTGTTATACTGCTTATTTTCGTGATTGCGGAACAATGTCGGGAAAAAGATGAAGCCAAGAATAACAACACATTAAATACAGGACAACGGGACGAGTCCAGTCTGCTTAATGGTGTAGATTGTCACAATTGCGACTGTAAAGATAAAGGCGATAAGCCAACTAACATGTATCGGTTTCATCTTTTTCTACTCTGATTTCTTGGTTTTCTTGGTCGTCTTTTTCTTTGGCGCCTCCTTCTTTTCCTCAGCCGGTTTCTCTTCCTTCGTAGGTTCACCGCCCTCAAGGAAGTCAGACTTTTTGGCACCAAGGGTGTCCACGAACTTCTCCAGAGTGAGGTCACAGACCTCATCGACCCAATCGGTAATGTAGTAGAGTTTCCTTGAGCCGGAGATTACGCCAAACAGAATCGGGTCCTTGCGTTTGGCTTCTTCCTTCTTGGTCTCTTTATGCGCCTTGTTTTTGGGGTCATAATGCATGACAACATAGTTGTCGAATACTTCGTAGCTGTTCACTTCGTTGAGCTTGTCAACGACTTCCTGGGGGAGTGGCCTGATGAAGTTCTTAAGGTAGCACAGGTTTACACCACGCTCGGTCTTTTCGACGAACTTGACGACATCAGCCTCGCTGATTGCGTAGTAGCAACCCTTTGCGTTCAGTAGCGCCTCATACTTGTTGGCAATCATTTCAGACAACAACTGCTCAAGAAGGGCGGTCTGACCCACGGCACTTGCGTTGTGGATTGCCTGAAGATACTTGGATACACGGTCACGGTAAGTGATGGCGCCTTCCTTACTCGTGAGTTTGACGTTGGTGAAGAACTGGATGGCGTCGAATTCGGGCTTCTTCTCAAGCTTGGCTGCGAGCCAGTTGTTGGCTCTCTTCTTGATTTTGGTGAACACCCCGTCATCGGCCATTATCGGCGTCTCACGTACGTTCCAGTTGTTTGAAATTACGCTTCTGCCGTTGCCGTTCATTCCGGTGTAACCGGATAGAATGTTGTTGATTTCGCCCGCCTTGATGAGAACCGTCAGTTCTTTCAGGTTGGCTGCTGCGATGTCGTCGAAGTTAACCTTCTCCTGGATTTCATAATGTTCCGGGGTGGTGTAGATGGTGAACGGCGTGTCCATGTTGGAGTAGCTTTCGTACTCACCACTCTGGTTCTGCCAGTTACGTGTTTCTCTTGAAACAATCTTAACAGAACCACCCGACGTTTTCTTTGCGTTTCGTTCGCTCAGTTCCTTGGAGGCGTTCACCCACTTCGGCAACTTCTGGTCGATGACGATTCCGTCTTCGAACAGCATAAGAGCGTTGTTCCCGTTCTTGTCTTTGATAATGATACTCATGGTTATTGATGTTTATGCGTCTGCGTAACCGTAATCGTCAAGGTCAATCAACTGGTGAAAAACCTCAACTTTTTTGATAGCCTCGATGACCGCCTGTGCATAAGGCAGTGGCTCTTGTGTGTAAGGAAGTTCAAACCCTTTTACTTTCGGGTGGTTTGATTCCATCTTGGCGTACCAGGTTTCCTTTTCCTTATCGGCAAGTTTAACCACAACAATGGCCTGATAATTCTGTTCAAGCCACGATAGTACGTCACCAAGTTTTGGATACTTACCACGATAGCCACAGTTGCGAATTATCTTTACAAGTGTCTGTGGTACTGATTCGAGGCATAACCTTTGATATGATGATAGTTCCTTGCACATGGTTAACTGTCCTCTTGCTGTTCATCGGTTTTTGCCTGTTTGTGGTCCCATCTGGTATATCCATACCAGTCGTCCTCTTCCGTGTAAAACGGCTTCATGTCAATCCCGGAGCCACACTCTTTACAATACGGTGCTACCCATTTGCTGGCGTACCCGTAAGCCTGTCGGCCACACTTGATGCAGGTATGGAAAGAAATGTACTCGTACTTCTCGACAATCTTAGTGACGTCCTCGTCGAAACCACCGCTACATTTGATTTCCATAACCCCGTCATCTTCGTTGATGTCGTAGATACGGAAATAGTCATACGGCTTGTCTTCTCTTTTCAGGGTACGTTTGATTTCCTCGCACATCTGAAGGAAGATATAGCGCCAACCATGGCTAACAGCAAAGTACCAGCACGACTTCACGAAAAACTTGCCGTTATCGTATTCGTGTTTAAGGAACGGATACTTAAGGCACAGTATCGTGCTGTTTATGGTCTTGATAAGATTATTGTACTTGTTCATGTTTGTCACTGAATTTGAGGATGAACACGTTGTCTGACGGGGCACCAAGTTCAGGGTCACCCTTGCCAATCCTGATGCTGTCAAGATTGAACGTTAGGGTTTCCTTTGTGTATCCCTTGTGGAAGACTACGTTCTGGTATTTGCATATCCAGATGCCGAAGTTGAACCACGCACTGATGTCGTTGATTGGTATTCCGTTTGAGTCGATACGCTGACCACTTCGGCCATAGTTGATGAAGTTGAGGTCAACCGGGAATTCGGAGAAACCGCCACGTAGGTACTGGCAAAGAAGGTCTATGTCACTCCCTTCCATTTCACCGTGGTAGCAGAATTTCCTGAACCAGTAGAACTTAATCTCCCGGTATTCCTCACGCTTCTTACCGGATTTAATCATGTCGAACCACTTCTCCTTCAAGATTAGGTGAAGTGTCTCGTTATGATTGCCACCCGCATCCTTCGATAGGGTCTGTTCGGTGACGCTGTACCGCTTACCACCATCGGTTACGATTTCATAAAGAAACGCATGGTCGCTCAGTTTACTTCCGAGGATTCCGATACTGTCAATGGTACAACGTTCGTAGAGGGTGCTGTCAGGCTTTTTGTAATACACCTGTTCACCCTCGTTGAACTTTGAATATGAGCCAGCAAAGTACATTAGGCTTTCTCCATTTTGTCCCACCAATCGGAGATTTTCTCGACTCCCTGCAACACCAAGCCCGATGCGGTGCCACCAATAAGAAGAATCACAGCAAACGGCCATAACAATCCGCAAGCAATAGCTTCCTCTGTGTCTTGCTCATCGAAAAACTTGTGGTCAATCCACGCCGTAAGTGCACCGATTAAAAGGTACACAATAACGGTTAGCACGACGAAATACCATTTCATGGTGGTTAGGCTTTTTGAGTTAACACTGGGACGAGGCCGTAGAACTTTTCCTTTCCGTCTTCACCGGTAAGCGGAAATGCATCGTGTGCGGTCCAGGCATTTCTGTCGAACTCAATGAGATTTCCGTTAATTACCTTAGACATGTGGTGTAGCTCCTGATAGATGAAACGACCGTATTTCTTGCCGTCAGAGTAGTCGTTCTCCCAGACGATGCCAGCTTTCTCCTTGAGAAGTGTTAGCTGTTCATCGACGTTTTTACCGACAAGCTCTTTGTGTGGGACGTAGGTCTGTGCGGCCTGTTGCTTGGAGTTTCTGGTGCAATCAATCTGGCGATAGAGGAACCAGGCGAATGCATCGTTACCTGACGGAACAGCCCAAACCTTACAGTCGAACTGTGCGAGTGGAACGCTGTCAATCACCGCTTGTGCGTCAGTGATAACGGTCTCTTCTCCGTGGGTGAACGCAAGTTTCATGAACATCTGATTGAACTTTGCCGTAGCGAGAGAGGCGATGATGCTCTGCATCTTACACAGGCGATAGCCAAAGAACGAGTCGGACTCAGGCGTGTCGTAATCTGTGATAAGGAAAGAAATCTCGTCGCTCTGGACATAGGCAATCTTGCAACCCTGTACGTTCTCGCAAACGTACTTGGCTGTTTCGTTCATCATGTGGATGAAATTGTCGTCGAACGGAAGGGTGAACCTTTTCTTGACGAGTCTCGAAAAAGCACGACCGTCAACCATTGCAATTACATTGGAGTTTGGCAGAATCTTGTAATCTGTCAAACCCCTGTAATGCAAGCATTTCTCTTCCAGATTGCCGAAGTGCATGGTTATGCTCCGATTTGTGCGATGTAGCGTTTGTTGTGGGCAACACAGCCGTTTGCCTTGGCGACAAAGGCGTTGACCTTGCTGTTGAGGGTTGGATTGTCCTCGTCGGTACCGGCGATTTCGATGTCGTTGCCACGCTTCCATGAGCGAACGAGTCGGTCGGCAGCGTTGCGATAGGCATTGGACTCGGCCTGGGCCACCGCAATCTTGACGCCTTTTTCCTCGGAGAAGACGTCGTTCTCCTTGCACACTGCGGTGCTACGTGCGGCGACCTTCAGGTCCTCCGGGTAGCCAAGGCTCTTGGCGACCTCTTTCGGGAGGTGAAGAACACCCTTGAGAGTACACTTGACGAACTTCCGCTCAGCGTCGATGTAGAGCAGGGGCTTCTCAAATGAGATTTTGATTTGGGTACTGTTCATAAGTCTAAACTTTTAGTGTTGTTAAAAACTCATTGCAAAGATATGTATTGTTTTCGATTATTCCAAATCTTTTTTGCCACCACCAAGGATTTTTTTCGTGATGTTCTTTGCCCTGGTGATTAAGGCATCGTCACTATTGAATTTCTCACCGGAAATGATGAGTGCTTTAACTACTTCAGTAAGTACGTGCATTTCAGCACTAAGTACAGTTTGCGTTTCCATTTCTATGTTTAATGAACTTGCTTCTATGATTTTACTAACCTTGGTAAATTTGTCTCCTGGTGTAATTGTTCCTTTCATACGTTAGTGTGTTATCGTAATTATATTACGATAAATAGTTAACGAACGTGAAGTGTCATACCTACCAGGAAATCTCTCATTCTGGCCATGAAATTGTCTTGTTTGGCAACAGGGGCAATATCAAAGGGCATGGCTTCAAGCCTTATGTTGTTAAAATACCCCTTTGCTTTAAGATATTCGTATTGTGCCCTGTACTCATTAGCCTCTTGTTCGGCGTTAAACAAAGCCTCCCTTAGCTTGGATGCGTACGGTTCCTTGACAATTATGATTTTAGGTTCGTTATTGGACATTATATGTTAACGTGCAGCGTTATGTGTTTCAGTCTATCGTATGAACCGGCCAACAGTTTACGTTTCCGGATGTCTGTCTTGTAATCGTATTTACTTAGCAACTCGTTTAATATTTGCCTGTCGATTTCTCTGGCCAATTCCTCGGTCAATATAGCTTCCCAGTTATGATAGTATCTTATCATTCAAGTTCCTCCCACACATCTTCCGTATAGCGCTTATGTAGTTCGTCAATCCACCATTTCGTTTTGATTTTGACCTTTGGCATACGCTGGCCTTTTAAGAGCGTAGACCTACGGCACACGACGCCTTCCTTGACCATTGGATAGTTTGGCGTATCCCCGTCAAAGTTGCATTGGATGCTCTTTATGAACTCACTGGTTAGTGGTCCGTTATAGACCAGTTCCGGGGTCTCGATTTTGTCGTTGAGCGAGAATAGTTCGTAGAAGTCACGGGGCTCGATATAGCCCTTCTTCTTAATGAACACGTCAATGAGCACCAGGTGCATTTCGTCGTTGGGGTCGTGGACACCGGCGAAACTGTGCTCTCCGTACCACTCAAAATAGAAGGTAATTTCATCAGCGCCGGTGAACAGTTGCTTCTTACCACTGTTGTCCTTCACTATACGTGCCAATTCTTCCCTGTAGCACGATTTCTCGAAGAACCTGACACATTCCCCGAACTGGTCGTCCGATGCGTCTACAAGCCGTTTACGGCTGCAATACGGGCCAAATTTCTTTGACTTTGGATTATACTTGACACCAAAGTTCTGGCCGTCCAGTTTATTGAACGCCCAGACCATTTTACCAAGTAACGTACCATCGTCCTGTATTCTGTTTATTGTATCGTAATGTCTCATTCTTGTTCTTCCTCGTCTTCGGAATTTTTGAGTGACCTGATTATATATTCGGCACAGTCATGTACCGCTTGGGCTTCAAGGTCAACCCTGTGCATGGTAATCACCTTTTCGTAGTGGTCCGCTTTGTCCCTGAAGTAATCCCTGCAAAATTCCAGAAATGCGGATGGGTCCTTAAGCGTAAGACCAGTTTTGCAGACCACTCGCCTAACCAACGGCAACGAAGTTACCTCAAGCTCAAGCCCTGGGATTGCGGTAATGGTACAGGGTTCTTCCGGACCAAATACGTATTGTGCCATCCGTGTGTAACTTACGGCACATTTTGACGCAAGAATGGGGTCTCTAATCCCGTCCAGGAAATTTATCCTCTTCCAAAATTTGATACAGGAATCGGAGTCTTCCGGGTCGAGGTCGTGGACCCCATCTAAAAACGATATTCTTCTACTCATTGAAAACGTACTTTTTTCGGCTCTCGATGAGAAGCTTATTCACGGCCTCCATATCCACCGTGTCGGGAAGGGTACACGTCTTGATGGCTTCCTCCATGTCGGCTTTCTCGTGCTCAAGCTGTGCCATGACGACCTCGTATTCGAACTTGTGATTACGAATGTCGAGAAGGTAGTCCCTATCCCAATCACGGACAACATTGAAGCCCTTACCCTGGGCGAGTTCTTTCGCCATACGGACAAGACGCATGCAGTGCATCACGTTCTTTGCGTCGTAGTTGTGACCGAGGTTGCCCTCGTACCGGACAGGGTTGCGCTTAGACTCCCATTCCTTGTAGTCGTGATAGTCACGACAGTGGCAGGTGTAAGCGTCTTTGTTGTAGTGCATGGCGCAGAGCATCTTTTCACCCTTCGGGATTGAACAGAGTCGCACTTCGTTTGATTCGGACCACACGTTCGGGTTGCTCTCGTCGAGATTGAACCAGGTTCTCACCTCTTCGGTGCCGTCCGGCTTATGGATGGTAACGGTGAACGGTTTCACGATACCGGCATAGCCGAAGAACTGCTTATTTTTGATACGTTCGGCAATGACCTTGGCATCTTTCTCGCTGATGAACTCGGAGTACGGGTGCTTAACGCCTCCGCTCTGGAAGCTGACGTCGTACCAATCGATGTTCTCGAAATGGAAGTAAGCAGCAAAGTCATAAAAGAGAGCGTAAGTGTCCCTACAGTTTGGAATATTCACAAGACCACAGTACTTCTGGTCGAGCTTGTATTTGTCAAGCCATTTCTTGATAGGAATTGAGCCACCGGTGCCGTCTTCCGAATACGTGTAGCAGAAGTCGAGAACACCGAGCCTTTCGGTGACCGGATTGACAATCTTCTTGTTCAGGCCACGAGCCTTACCAATCTGGCTGACGGCGTAGCCATAGAATGTCTTGAAGCATTCCTTGGACAGGAACATTTCCTTGTGGTCGAGCACGTACTGGACCGCCGGGTGAACTGGACCGATGATGCAGTCCTCAGGTGCGAACAGGCTCTCCAGGGCAGTAGGATTGGACTTGCAAAGAAGCTCAATCCAACGTCCGAACTCATAGAACACGGTGTCGTTCTTCTCGTCGGCAACCTGCTCAACATATTTCGAGCGCAGGCCCATCAGCATTTCCGGAGGGCAGATGAATACGCCACCGGTGTCGATGTCACTGGTTGGGGTGTTGAGGTGGTACATGTGAGAACCACGACGGTATTCGTAAGCGATAAGACCGCTTTTCCTGAGATAATCAATCGTCCATTTCATATTAAAATCGTTTCCTTCTATTATTCAAAAATCGTGCCACTCAATAATAGTAAGGATGGAAATCCTCACTGATTACTTCGATGTGGCTACCGGCGTTCGTGTACCTTGAGTTTGCCACGTTGTGCGCCACGGCTTCATCGTACTTTCTGAATACAAAGCCATCGCTGGTCTTGTACTGTACGTCCCGTTCTTCAGTTCCATTGGTTGTCATAGTGTTATCGTGTTATGGTGTTAAATTATTTCGCTGTTTTCAAGTTTGGATAGCATTCCGTTTCGTTTACCGAGTCTGTATGCGAGATACATTGCGTCTTCCATTGAGTCGGCAAATTTACCTCTAAGCCTCATAGACTCCCAGCGACCACGTGCATGGTCTTCAGGTAACACGGTATCGACACGTTCATTCTTCCAAACACGAAAGTCAAGATATGCTTCTTCATCAAGTGGTATGCGATGGTCACGCCTCTGCATTGCCAATCCAACCTCTTTGGTGAAACGAGCGTATATCTCGCCCCAGGCATCGGCTCTACCCTTGGCAGCATAGTAGTTGGACGCACTACCGGAAAGCCCTATGTTGAAAGCAGCAGCCTCAAGGTTTTTATGTGTGTTGTCCATCGCCGTGGCAAGCTCTTTAACGAACATTTCGTACCTGCGCTCGGCCAAGAACTCCTGTGAGAGTTCCTTGAACATCGCATCCACGTGCTCTCCGAACTCGTGGTCGTGCTGTTCAATCCCGTAGTGGTCTACCTTGCCCTTTTCCATCGCACGTCAACTGTTGCTTGAACGTAAAACATACCGTCCGTCGGTGTCCACTCAGTAATTTGGTTACTTTCCACTGGTTTTGCGCCAGGAGCGACAGCAACCGTTATGTGTGGGATGCTGTTGTTGGTCTGCATACCACCAACCTTGACCGCTATTGCCCTGTCAGATACACCGATGTTGGTGACGATTAGCTTATGGGTGCTATTAAGCCACTCCTGTGCGCTTTTGGCCCAGTTCTGGGCGTTCTCGCTACCGTCGTTGTAGATGATAGTCATGTGGTCACAGAAGATTTTCCAATCTTCCGGGACGTTGACATATTGTTTTACGTACCTGAGAAGCTTTTCTTTCGAAGCATCATCGAGGAACGCACCATAATAGTTCCAGTCTGGCTGGTTAGTAGACAAATTTTGCATATTTCTTTTTGCTTCTATAACTTCTGGCTAATGACAGGATTAAGTGGTTTCGACATGAGTCACAACTTTTCACCGATTCTTCCAATGTTAATGGGAATTTGCTTACTTTTTCAATAACTGTCTTGTCCCACCACAGGCAAACCGGATAACGAGTCAATTTAACTACATAATATCCGTCGAAGAATTTCGAAACCTGGTAAACTTTGGCTGCATGCTTTCTTAATTTTCTTAGTAATTTCGTTTTCATAACTAAAACTCTAAAAAATCTAACAGCTTGAAACAAGCATTTCTTGTAATCTTAGGATTCTTGAAGTATTCTTCACGAATGCTATTGAGATACAGTTTCACTTTCGGTCCAGGTTCGATACCCTTGAAATCCATGATGTCCTCACCATTCACCGGCAAGTTTATGCTGAAACAATCCGTGTGACGTCTAACCTCGTCGATACTTGCCGACAGTACGTGGATTGCCTGCATGTTCTTCCTGATGATGGTCGTTTCCTTGTTGTTGATTGAGTGCGTCGCCATCACGATATGGTAAAGTAGCTTGGGGTCCTTGACACGGGCCTGTTGCTTTCTGATAGCAACCCTATCAATGTTCTTGAAGCTGTCACCGAAGGACTGAACAACCGGAATCTCGTGGATAGTGGTCATAACATCGTCGATGATATGGTTCGGATACTTCATTTCCTGAAGGGCCTGGGCGGGGTTCTCGGTGTTGAGGAACAGAACCGAAAGTTTCTCGATTTTGTCATCGTTGGTGTAGCGTAACCCATGCACCACTCCAGCCAGTTGCTCGATGTCAAACTTGTCAAGTTCTGTCGAAACGAACTTCATAATCCCAAACCTCTTCAGTTTGAGTAAACCACTCATGGCACCCTTGCAGAAGAGAATCTTGTCGAATTCATCAGTGATACGTTCCCTGCTGACAATTTCAATTCGATGAGTATTGGCGAGAATACCGGACCTCGTTCTTAAATCGATGCTCCAGTCGGCTCCGAGCTTGGCCTCAAACCTGATTGCACGGAGTATCCTTAACGGGTCCTCCTTGAATATGATGTCAGGGTCATCGCATGAACGGATGATATGGCTTTCAAGGTCTTTCAGGCCCATTTCCGTAAAGTCGTGGAGCATTCCGGTACTGACATTCCGGTACAAGGCGTTGATGGTGAAGTCACGCCTCTTGCAGTCGTCATGGATGGTACCGAACGCTGTCTCCGGGTTCCTGGTGGTCATGTCACGATAGGACTCCTTTCTGGTTTGAACGGCTTCCAACTCGAAATCATGGTGGCTCTTCAGGCAGAACATGGCTGTACCATAGTTTTCGTACACGACCGGCTCATGGGTTAAGTGGCCGTTCTCATACAGCCACTTCGCAAAGTTGATACCGCCGTTGGGAAGGTCAACAACCAGGTCGATGTCTTTCACCGGTAATCCGAGAAGCATGTCCCTTTCGCAACCACCTACTGTATAGACGTGATTTTCGAACTCAGAGCCTTTGATGATGACTCCGAGTTCGTCAAGGATTTCCTTGTATAATTCACGTGTTTTTTGGTCTTTAATCTTCATCGTTATGGATGATTAATTGGTCGTCTTCCGTTGCTGGTTGTGCTGAACCTACTGCGGTTGATAGAAGTCCGCAACATGTGCACCATGTAACACCGAATTTGTTGGTACGTAGCCGGTGCTTGCTTCGGTTACAGTTCCTGTCCAGTAACATTTTGTACTGTGCTATGGTAATTTGTTTAGCCATTACAGCTTAAAGAGTAAAATCATGTATGCAATAAAGATGGTTACCATAATGCCACCATCAAGTCTCGTAAACTTTCCAGGGTGTTTGGTGTACTGACTGATATAGAGCATGAATGTGCTGAGTGCTATGGCAATAAGGTCAACTATGTTGATATTGGTAAATCCAAGTGGTTGTACCAGGGAGGCGGTACCGGCAATCATAAGTATGTTGAAAATATTGGAACCGACAATGTTACCGAGTGCCATCTGGGAGCGTTTCTTAACGATTGCAGCAACACACGTTGCAAGCTCCGGTAGTGAAGTTCCGAAAGCAAGAATGGTAATACCAACAATCTTGTCGCTGATGCCTATCATGACACCAAGAGCTTTTGCTGAATTAACAAACATGTTTCCTCCAACAATGAGACCTATAAGGCTACCGATTACAATACCGATGCATCCGATATACGTGTCGAACATCAATCCGGATTTTACCTCAGGCTCGGCAATCTCAGGGTCCTGGCCGTCAGTGCGGAACAGATACAGGAGGTAAAGGGCAAAAAGAAGTAGCAGCACGCCACCGTCAATACGGCCAATTCCACCTGAGTTAATACCGAGTGCAATGAACATAACCGTTGCCATCATCAGGAACGGAATATCCCTTCTCCGGTTCGACTCTGATACGGCGATTGGCATTGCAAGGGCCGATAGTCCGAGTATCAATGATGTATTGAATACGTTTGAACCGATAAGGTTACCGATTGCAATATCCGAATTGTGTTGAACGGCGCCCACCAGACTGACCACCAGTTCAGGTAACGATGTACCGAAACCGACAATCAGAAGCCCAATGAAAAACTCACTGACGCCAAGCCTTCTGGCGATTACTGACGAACCCTCAACAAGGTAGTTCGCACAGAACACCACGAGGAACAAACTGCAAAGTAAAATAAAAATTTGTGTAAGCATAAAGCGTTAATTATCTTGGGCAAAGATACAAATAAAAAGCAGAAAAACAAACTATTTATAGTAAAATATCGAGAAATGGATTCGTAAAAAATGAGTCGCTTCACAGCGACTCATTTTAGTTATACCAACTTTGATGAAGTGCTCGTCACGCACTCACATTATCTCTTGCTTTTCTACTTCGTATTTGGCACGATAGCCTGGGCCGGAATTGGTTCGATTTTCGTTGAACCAAGCTGCTTTCTTTTCGGCACGCTCCTTGCTACCGAAGACCCAGTTAAGGTAGTCTTTGTCTGTTTCTGCACCGTTACAACCGTCCCATGTCGTGGTGATACGCTTGATTAGGTAAACATACTTTTTGTTGGCCATAACTACTTAGATTGCTGTTTTGTAGAACCATTCTTCCATCTTGAAGATGTCCTTGATTTTCTGGTACCGGCAGATTCTTTCGGCGAACTTCTTAGGGTCTTCCGAATCGTCCATGAGGCTTGCGTATTCCAGTTTGTCCTTACGCTCTTCGTCCTCAAGTTTACGGTAGGTGTACCAGAGCATTTCCCAACCGCTGTTCTTACGCCTCATGAACGGCTTACCGGTATCATGATAGTAACCGTCCTGTTCGAACTCGTAAACGCCGTTGACCTTGTAAATCTCTTCGATTGACTTGGCGATTTCTTCAGCGTCACGGGTTTCACCCTCAAAAACGATGTCCGGAAGGGCGTTCTTCAAGAAGAACATCATGGTGTACACCCTGTACTCGTTGTAAAGCTGAACGGTGAACTTCTTCTTTTTTTTCTTCGCATCATAAGGTCCGTGAATCCAGCGGTCTTCGAACCCTTCGGCCCAGCACACGTTACCCTTGTTGTCGAACAATTCCATCGGTAACGTATCCTCCGGGAGTGCTTCCGGTGCCTCGACGGTAACAACCCAATTATAGAAGTTGTACCTCATAATGACCTTGATTCCGTTTCGCATGATGAACCCATACACCGGAAGGTCGATTGACTTTGAGCGATGCTCGGATACGATGAATGATGGAACATGTAACAAGTTCAAGCAGATTTCGTCACGGACAAAAATCGCCTGGTGTTGCGCAGCGTTTTTCCATAGCATTTCATCGGCTATTTTCCACTTTCTCATGTGGTGGATAAGCCTCTCGTTGATGTTTACTTTTTTGTTTGCCATCCTTCACTGTTGTTAATGAACACATATAACTCATCGTATTCGTCCGGTGCCGGGAAGTCGAACCGTTCAAGCATCTGGACGAATGCGTTTCTTTCAATCTGGCCGTTACGCCTGCGGATGTTCTCGTTGATACCATCGGTTTCAACGTAAACGTAAATGACCTTTGTGCGGTAGTTCAACAATGAATCAACAATCCGACTGCGATATTCGCTCTTAATGTTGATTGCGTCGATAATGACATCCTTTCCATCGTCAACGGCTTCCTTCAATCGGTCATTGAACTCCTTGGTCACCCTGTCTTCCTGATACCTTGTACCGACAATCTTATCGCCAGGCTTGCAGAAGCCAAGCTCGGCACGGATGTCGTCACGGGAAAGCACGACAGAGTTTTCTTTTGTGGTCTTCTGAAGAGGCTTGCCGAAGTAATCGTTCAGGAAATCTTCATCGTTCTCTTCGAGGATGTGTCCAATGAGCGTATCCTTACCGGCACCGGGCAAACCGACCATCATGTACACCTTGAGCTCCTTTCTGGTGTCGTTGGCCGTCTTCCATTTCCAGTCCCCATCAGTAGGCACCACGCTCGGCTTCTGAGAACAGTTAAGGTGCGAAGCCATCAAAGCCAACTCGTTTACTTTTTCGTAGTCGGTTTTCTTGGAGTCTTCGTCTGCCTGCCAGGAACCGTCAATGTCACAGGTTTTCAACAGGCATACGTGCTTGATGTTCACACGCTTGGAAAGCCTGAGAATTTTCTCGATAATTTCACTC
>JAEEGL015742534.1_pt1 | contig 20003 bp, 16 predicted proteins | sample 9134231 | NCBI WGS metagenome assembly JAEEGL01 (sample SAMN16246548, study PRJNA631951) | gut metagenome | biome: gut microbiome; feature: rumen; material: fiber-attached | host: Bos | place: Iran: Karaj | collected 2018-10
ACGTCTAAGGGCGACCTCGATTTGTATTTCTGCATAAAGGTGAATGGTCAGTGGGGACCGGCGCGCATGTTGCCAGGTAGTTTGAACTTGACGGATAGTGACGAAAACTATCCAAACCTCTCGCCCGATGGTCGACGTCTCTATTTCTGCTCCGACCGTGAAGGCTCGATGGGTGGCTACGACATATTCTATTCCGACTACGACGCTACTAAAGGCCTATGGGGCGAGCCGCAACAGATGGGTTATCCGATAAACGATACGTACGACAATACTACAATCTCTTTCACCACAAATGGGCGTTATGCATACATATCGAACATACTGAAAGGTGGCTATGGTGCGCGCGATATTTATGCTGTGATATTCGATGATGCGCCAGCAGCTACGGTGGTTCTGAGGTGCTTTGTAGGTATGAAGGCAAAGCCTAATCCTATACCGCTCGACGAATCGCCGCTGATAAAGGTTATGAATAGCTTCGGCGAACTTGTGGCCACGGCAAATATAAATTTGCGTACGTCGACATTCATTTTGGCGCTTGAACCAGGCGTATATACGATAATTATTGACGCCGAAGGCGCAGAACTATACGAAGACAAAATAAAAATAGAAGAACAGACCTACGAGCATGATGCTTTGGAAAAGGTCATTTTGCTAACACCAGAACAATGAAATTACAACTCACGCGACCACTCGCGTTTTTCGATTTAGAGACTACGGGGTTGAACATATCAACCGACCGCATTGTGCAAATATCAATACTGAAACTTTACCCCGACGGACATAAAGAATCGCATACGTTCCTTGTGAATCCTACTATACCTATTCCGCCCGAAACAACGGCTGTGCACCACATCTCGGACGACGATGTGAAAGATTCGCCTACGTTCGGGGAGGTTGGCAAGCAAGTGGCTAAAATTATAGAAGGCTGCGATTTGGCTGGCTACAATTCCAATAAGTTCGACATACCTATGCTTAGCGAAGAGTTCTATCGCTGGGATATAGACATCGACTTGCATCGCTGCAAATTCGTGGATGTGCAAAATATTTTCCATAAGATGGAGCAGCGTACTTTGTCGGCCGCATATCTGTTCTACTGCAACAAAGACCTCACCGCTGCCCACTCTGCCGATGGCGATACATTGGCTACGTACGAGGTGCTTATGGCGCAACTTGATAAATATCCAGACCTTGGCAAGACGGTGGACAAACTCTCGGAGTTCACCACTATGCACAAGAGTGCCGATTTCGCTGGCCGCATAGGCTACGATGACAAAGGCAACGAGATATTCAACTTTGGTAAGTACAAAGGTCAGTCGGTGGAGAAGATTTTCAACGTCGTAGACCATAACTACTATTCATGGATGATGCAAGGCGACTTCCCGCAAGACACCAAGCGCGTCATAACAAGAATAAAACTGCGTAGAAAGTGAAATTCATTTGCGTTGGACTTAATTATGCGCAGCACATTGGCGAATTGCAGATGCAGCGCCCCAGTGAGCCCGTAGTGTTTATGAAACCCGAATCGGCTTTGCTGCGCAACAATAATCCGTTTTTTGTGCCCGAGTGGGCGCAGCAGTTCGACTACGAAACGGAGATTATCGTACGTATCGACCGCCTCGGACGTGGCATACAGCCGCAGTTTGCGCATAGATATTACTCAGAGATTGGCTTGGGCATCGACTTCACTGCGCGCGATTTGCAGCGTAAGCTCATGGCAGCAGGTCAACCATGGGAGACCGCAAAGGCGTTCGATGGTTCGGCGGCCGTGTCGTCATTCATATCTAAAGACCTATTTGCCAACGTGCAGAATATCGATTTTCATCTCGATGTGAATGGTGAATGCCGTCAGCGAGGAAATACGCGCGACATGCTATTCACTATCGACGAGATAATATCGTACGTATCGAAATTCTTCATGCTGAAGCAGGGCGATGTAATATTTACAGGCACTCCAGCAGGAGTCGGTCCGGTGAAGATAAACGACCGTTTGCAAGGCTACATAGAAGACCGCTTGATGCTCGATTTTGAAGTGAAATAGCTCTATGGAATGAGAAACGCTGCAGGCTTAATAGTATATGTGCTGATAATAATATCGGGACTTGTAGCTCATCATCGCATAGTTACGAAGGCTCTCGACACGGCTACCCACGTCAACGAGGAGCATTTGCAAACTGTGATGCTGGAGCACGAAGAACGCCTGCGCGCGGATTTGAATTCTATTGTCGACTCGTTGCGCGCTGATACCGACACACTTGCGATGCTCAACTCGCTTTCGCAGCGCGACGGATATTCATTCTACATATTTCGCGACAACAACCTCTGCGCGTGGAGCAATGCCACCATACCTACGCGCGATCTCACGCCCGACAAACTCTCGAAGCGCGTGTTGCACACCGACAATGGCTGGTATTACGTGGTGGAGCGCCGATTGAATCGCAACAGTTTCTTTGCACTTCTGCGCGTGCGTGCGCAATATCATTATACCAATGAATATCTTGCACCCGAATTCGATGCATCGTTTGGCATCTCGGATCAGAGCGACATCTTCTGCGATGCCACGGTGGACGACTGTTGCAAAATAACCGACAAAGAGGGCCGCTACCTATTCTCTATAGTTTTGCGTGGAGCTGGACAACTGACTATAAGTCAGCAGATAGCCGACATGAGCGTGCTCGTAATTATAGTGGTGGCAATGTTGATATTGCTATCAGGTTGCTTCAGGATTGCGGTGAAGCGTGTCCCGCGCGTGTGGGCTCTTGTAGGCCTGTCAGTGGTGCTTATTGTGCTCTATTTCAGTTCAATATCTATAGTGGTAGCGCCACCAATGAACGATTGGTTTCTTTTTTCGGCTCAAATATTTGCCTACAGCAACTTCATGCCTTGTTTGGCGCAGGCCATCATTGCTGCAGTATTTTTGGTGCAGTTGTGCTACTACATACACTTCTCGCTCGAACTGAAATTGCCATCGCGCACGAAACCACACGCCCGTCGTCGTAGATTTGTGCTTGCTTCGGCAGTGTTGCTTATACCGCTATCTATATTCCTTATATCCAACGAAATACTTGAGTTGTTGGTGCTCCATTCTACCGATTTGCTCATATACATAGGTGAACTCGACATCTCGGCATCGTCGCTGACGAAAGTTGTGGTAATATCGTTGATATACTTAGCCTATGCGCTGACTCTCAACTCTGCGTACAACAACATCTCCAAAGCGCTCACAGTGCGGATGTACCTAATAGCTATGTTGCTCAATTCGTGCTTCTTCTTTATTGAGCAAATTATTGTTACTCAATCCGTTAGCTGGGTGATGTTTTTGGGGTACATAGGATCCAGCATACCATACTTCTTCATAAAACGCTTTGAGGCGCGCCGCATGGAGTTTAGCCGATTCATTTGGTTTACTTTGGCGGTGACGTTTTACTTTGTCATACGTCTGACGATGCTCAATAGCTATAAAGAGGCGCAAAACAGAGACCTTCTGCTTGCCAATCTCTCGTTTCAGCTTATGCGCGAAGACGATCCTGTGGCAGAACAACTTCTTAGTAATAATGAGAAAAATATAGCCAACGACACCCTCATAAAACAGACCTTCGCGCTCAACCTCACCGATGCCGAAACTGCTATGCGTATCTACGATCAAGTGCGCGATAAATATTTCAACGGCTATCTGACGCGCTACGAACTTCAGGTTGTAGTATGTAGAAATGAGCAGAGCAAACTTGAGGTCACGGGCAGCGGCGAGGAGTATAACTGCTTCGACTATTTCCGCTCGATGGTCTCTACCTACGGTTCGCGCATCAATCCGCATTCGCATATATATAAACTCAACGACGACGATGGCCGCGCTGGATATTTCGGCGTGTTCCGCTATGCCGACGAGGCTTTTATGTTTGTGGAGATAAACGAAAAAGAGTCGAGCCATGATGTGGGCTATCCAGAGTTGCTCACCAACAGTCGCGACCGCCTTAACCTCGAGCAGTATAAAGACTATTCTTATGCAAAATATTGCGACGGAGTGCTCTTTCATAAGTATGGCAATTTCGACTACTCGCGCAACTATATGCTGCCCGTCACTGGCAAACCCGATGAGGTGAAAGAGGTCGATTCCGGTGGATATTCGCATAAGATATATTTCGCGCAGAACAACCAGATTATCGTACTTAGTTACCCGCAAATAACGCTCTCGCGCTTGCTTGTAGACTATTCGTATCTATTTATATGTATGCTGATAGTCTGCTTGATAACCAGCGTGTTGCTGAGTCGCAATGGCGATTTCCTCTACGGCAAAATGTCGATAAACGAGCGCATACAGACCACCTTTGTACTATTTGTAATTACGCTGCTCGTAATATTCTGCGTGGTGGCTGGCTTCGACTCCTATTCGCGCTACGAAGATCAGAACCACAAGCAGATGACGCAAAAACTCGAGTCGGTGCGCAATATACTTTTGCAACGCATTGACGAACTTGACGATGAGGCTTCTACCGACAACGTTTTGCAATATGCGTCGGCACTTTTCAACCTCGATGCGCACCTCTTCTCGCCCGAGGGTAGGCTGAAAGGCACGTCGCGCCGCGAATTGTTTGCCAACGGCATCTCTGCTCCGCTCATCAATAGCGAAGCGTTGCAAACATTGCGCACGACCGATATGTATGAACTATTTACAAATGAGCGCATTGGCGAACTGCTTCACCTCTCGCTTTATGCTCCATTGATTGACGCCAACGGTGTGCTGCTCGGCTACGTCAATGTGCCATATTTCATAGATATAAAAGATATGCGCGAAAAGGTGTTGTCGACATTCGTGCCCATCACCAATACGTACATGATAATTATTCTCATGGCAATATTCCTCTCGCGTTTGGTGGCAATGAGCATCACGCGACCGCTTATGATTATAAGCAACAAGATAAAGAAGGTGAGCTTTCAGAATAAGAATGAAAAGATAGAATACGCTCATCCTGACGAGATTGGCGTGCTTGTGAACGAATACAACCGAATGCTCGACGAACTTGAGCGCAGCGCCGAACAACTTGCCCTTAGCGAGCGCGAATCGACGTGGCGCGAAATGGCTCGACAAATTTCGCACGAGATACGTAATCCGCTCACACCCATGAAGTTGAGCGTGCAGTATATGCAGCGTGCGTGGGAAGATAAGCGCCCCGACTTCGATAATATGCTAAAGAGAACCACGCATACGCTCATCGAACAGATCGACCAATTGTCGTTCATAGCATCTCAGTTCTCCAATTTGGCTAAAACGCCTAATGGTGAGGCCGTTTATGTAGATGTGGTTGAGCGCATTGAGGGTACGGTGCTAATATTCAACAATACCGAAAATGCATCTGTAACACTGACAAAATCGGTGCAACATGCCATTGTACTTATAAATCCCGACCAACTTACGAGCGTATTCAATAATCTGATAAAGAATGCGTTGCAGTCTGGTAAGGCCGGCGAATTTATAGACGTGAAAGTGGAAATAACTACCGATGCCGACAACGTAATTATCTCCGTTGCCGACAATGGCCGCGGCATAGATCCCGAAGTGCAAGAGAAGATTTTCAAGCCCAACTTCACCACCAAATCGACGGGTATGGGTTTGGGCTTGGCCATAGTGAAGAATATCATCGTTGGTGCAAAGGGCGAGATTAATTTTGAAACAAAATTGGGGCAGGGCACAATATTTATCGTAAAACTTCCGTTAGTAGTAAGTAATTAGTTCAATTTATGCAACCTTATAATTTAGGAAATTCGAAGAAAACCGAAGTAAAACAGATGTTTGGTGCCATTGCGCCTACATACGATAAGCTCAACCACCGACTGTCGTTCAGCATAGATAAACTCTGGCGTTTGCGTGTGGTGAAGTGCCTCAAACACCTTCCTGCTGGTTCGCGTGTACTCGACGTTGCCACTGGCACTGCCGACCTCGCTATACTTATAGCTAAAAAGCTCAATTTCAGTATTGTAGGTACAGATTTGACACCCGAGATGCTCGAGATAGGTAAGCAGAAAGTAGCTGCAGCAAACCTCAACGACCGCGTAACACTTCAAGAGGCAGATTCGGAAAAACTGCCATTCGACGATGATACGTTCGATGCCGTCACGGTGGCGTTTGGTGTGCGTAATTATGAAAACCTCGATGCCGGTCTGTCCGAGATGCGCCGCGTGATGCGCAAGGGCGGTCGCATGGTGATTTTGGAGTTTTCGCGTCCACAATCGTTTCCATTCAAGCAGTTGTATATGTTCTACTTCAAGCATATTTTGCCGGTGCTTGGTGGTTGCGTGTCGCACGATAAGAAGGCGTATGAATATTTGCCAGCCTCGGTGCTCGAATTCCCGTGCGGAAGTGCATTCGAAGAGCATTTGACGCGTGTTGGTCTTACGCCCGTCATGCGTAAAGAGCTCACCTTTGGAATATCTACAATCTATGTGGCTGAGAAATGGTGATTTCTTGAGTCTACAACTAATTTTTGTTAGTCAACGAAAAAACGACCCGATTTTGAGAGTTATTATTATAGCAATCCTCCTAACGCTTGCTACCGCAATCCCCGTTGTAGCTCAGGGCGTTGATGGTCAAATAACGCGCGACAACAATCGCCGTGGCATACCAAATTTGCCTACGTTCGATATGAAACGTCTGCATTTTGGCTTCCTCATAGGTTTCAATACTATCGATTTTCATATTTATAATACAGGTATTCGCAACGAGCACAATGGCGGAGTGGCGCGTTACGGCGAGATTCTCGACCTTGAGCCAGGCATCAACCTTGGCATCGTCACCGACTTGCGACTGACTAACCACTTGAATCTGCGCTGTTTGCCAGGTGTGGGCTTCGGTCAGCGCAATGTGGCGTTTATCGACGAGTTTGGCGAGAGCCTTGGTAAACCGTTGAAGATAAAATCGACGTTTGTAGAGGTGCCGCTGCTGGTGAAGTATTCGGCATATCGCATGAAGAATGTAAAGCCCTACGTAGTGGCTGGCAATACGATCCGCTACGACCTTGCGCGCGACAAGCAAAGCCACCTACAACTCCATTCGCTCGATGCCTATTGGGATTTGGGTGCAGGATTCGATTTCTATCTTACGTTTTTTCGCCTCTCGGTGGAGTTTCGTGCATCATTTGGTCTTACCAACGTATTCGAAACCAAACCTTCGGACCAGCTCGAGGATATTCCCTACCAGCAAGCCATCGACTGCATGAAGTCGCGTTGGTATGGACTGACGTTCTATTTCGAGTAGGTATGCTGGGTGGCTGCTACTCAATCTTTATCTGATACGCCATTTTGCGTTTATGTTGCTCGTGGGGGAAGAGTCGCCAGATTTGAGTGGCGGTCTTGTTGTTTGCGAGCATAGCGGTTGTCTCTACGTATCTAGCACCAATCTTGCGCACCTGACGCCAAACTTCGGCTATCAGCAGTGCAGCCACGCCGCGTCCTTGCCATTCGGGTACAATTCCGCTCAGCAGCAAGTCCACAACGCTGTTGTAACGCAATTGAATGAAAAGATTCATCTTGTCGATGATAGACAAACGACCTTTGGCGCGATGCATCACGTTGCTGAGCGATGGTAACCATATTGTAAAGCCTATCAATTGACCATCTTCTGTCTCGGCTATCACCACGTTTTGCCCACGAAGCATCGTTTTGTACGTGCTGAAATAGTAGTCCTTTACGTCGTCGGAAAATTCAAAAGTGCCCCAAAGATGAGTAAACGAACTATTGAAAATGTCAAACACCTTATATACGTAGCTATTAATCTCGTCGTCGCGTAGCGTGCGGCATATAATGTGATGCTTACTATTTATGTTTTCGCATATGTAGTTAACAGTCATAGGCATCTTGCTACGTATGTCGAGGCGATACTCTTCCCACTCTTGCAGCGGAGAGAATCCCAACGCCGTCAAGTGTTCTACTACGTATGCTGGTGTATGGTCGGATGCGATACATGGCACGCGGTCGAAGCCAAACGTCAGTGCGCCTTGGCGGTCGAGATTGCAAAAGCCGAGCGGACCATCCATAGTTTCGCAGCCGCGCTCTCGTAGCCAATCTTTAGCCGTATTTATAAGTAGTGCCGAAACTTCTTTGTCGTCAATAAAAGCTATGCGGGTGAAACGTCCGCTACGAGTGCCGTATTTCTTATTTATAAGTTCGTTGATTATCGTACCTATGCGACCAACGGCGTGTCCATGGGCGTCTTGCACAGTCCAAAGTTTAACCTCACAAAAGCGATGCATAGGATTGCTATCGCTAAGCAGTTCAAACTCTTCCGATTCGAGCTGTAGGATATGCGTGCGGTCATCGCGCCAAATTTCGCCTTCGCAGCGAATGAATCGCAGCAGGTCGTCGTTAGTTTTTACTTCGTTGATGGTGTACATATTGCGAGGGAATGAAGAGCCACCAAAGAGACTTTGACGCTCATCATATTATATAATCGCTGATAGTTAACAATTGCAAAAATATAATATTTATTCGTTACCACACAATTTCTGTTTCGCCATGTTGGCGTAAGTATTCGTTGGCTTTTGAAAAATGTTTGCAGCCGAAAAATCCTCGATAAGCCGAGAGTGGCGATGGGTGAACCGTGGTAAGTACGAGGTGCTTCGATGTATCGATGAGGCGAGCCTTACTTATGGCATAGCTACCCCAAAGCATAAACACCAAGCCCTCGCGCGCCGCCGAAAGTCGACTTATGACATTGTCGGTGAACGTCTCCCAACCGTGTCCTTGGTGAGAACCGGCGTTGTGGGCGCGAACTGTCAGTGTGGCGTTGAGCAGCAGCACACCTTGGTTTGCCCAGCGTTCAAGATTGCCACTCGTAGGGTAGGGCGCGCCAGTGTCGCTCTGAATCTCTTTGAAAATATTTTGCAGCGACGGCGGAAACTTCACTCCATCGTTCACCGAAAAGCACAAACCGTGTGCCTGTCCCACATCGTGATATGGGTCTTGTCCAAGAATGACCACTTTCACCTTGTCGACGGGCGTATGGTCGAATGCGTTGAAAATCAGTTTGGCTGGAGGAAATATCTGTTGAGTTGCGTATTCGTTGCGCACGAAATCGGTCAACTGTTTGAAATATTCGCTTTCAAATTCGGGAGCGAGAAGTCTCTTCCACGACTCTTCAATCTTTACGTCCATAGCTAAAATATTTACGCGAATGTAGGCGTTTCGTGGTGTTAATTATGCAAATGAGAATAAAGAAAATGAACTATGGATGTATCTTCGCAAAAAACGATGATTTGGTATGGCTACGACAGTATCAATAGATATGAATTTTACATACGCACAAGTGCTTGCATTGGCTAAGAAATTAGACGTGAAAGCTCAGCAGCGTTTGGTGCGCGATATCCAAAAAGATCTGCGCACATCGGGATTCCGGAAGCTCATAAAGCAAGTACCCAATATCGATGATGCTACGATTTTAGCAGAATGCGAAGCCGCGCGCCAAGAACTATACAATGATACGTATGCAGAATAAAATGCCCATTCGTATAGTTGTTGATACTAATGTTTGGATTAGTTTGTTGATTGGTCGGAACTTAGGTGGTATCCTTGCAATTCTTGATAGCCCTAAGGTTGAGCTAATAGGTACAAAACGCTTATTCTTGGAAGTAGCAGCTGTGACGCAAAGAGAAAAGTTCTCAAAGTATTTTTCTAAAAAGGATGTTCGTCAGTTAATGCAATGGATGGAGACGGAAATGACAACAATAGAGTTGCCCGTTGAGATACCCAAGCGATGTAGAGATCCCAAGGACGATTACCTTATAGAATTAGCAATTCGGTCAAAAGCTGTGTTTTTAGTCTCTGGCGATGATGATTTGTTGTCGATAGGCGAGATAGAGGGTTGTAGAATAATGACGGTACGACAATTTGAAAATGAATTTTTCTCACATTATACGGCCTAATACGACTATGGTCAAAGTATTCTCGTTGCTTTTGCTATGTCTGCTCTTTGTCAACTGTCGTTTCGAAGTTGATAAGCCCGACACGAAAGCCCATAAAATCTACGAAGCCATAACTTATTTCGATGCAGCGTCGGGATTGTGGATTCAGACGTCGGCAGACACGTCGTTTGCTACCGTAATAGCCTCTGCCGATGCTAATCATACCTATTCGGGCGTTGTGTACGTACCTGCATCGGTCACCGTGAATGGCGTTACATACTACGTAAATAGCATTGCTGAGAATGCTTTCGCGGCGTCGAGCATAACTAATATAAGTATGTCGCCAAACGTTGCTACCATTGGCGCGAGTGCGTTTGCGGGCTGCGACAGCCTTGTAACTATAAAAATCAATAGTGAATCGATGGCCTCTATCGACAATACGGCGTTTGCACATGGCACAACCATCATTGTACCCACGGAACTCGTAGAACGCTATTCGAACGCCTATCCTGACTGGATTTTTACCGATGGCACCGAGAGCACCGCTACCATGGTGGTCTTTTTCGACGAAGAGTCGGAACTGTGGTTTGTGGGGCAGATTGCTCAGCGTACGGCGGTAGTAACGTCCATCCCTAACAAAAAATCGACTCTGAAATCTATTGTCGACGGCGTCTATTTTGGCGATGTATATATACCCGATTGGGTTGTGTATGATGGTGTTACGTACGATATTGTTGGCATCGACGATTATGTTTTTGCCGATAGCAAGCTGATAACATTGCGCACGCCCGAAACGCTTACCTCCATTGGTGAATATGCTGCGGCTCGCTGTGCCGACTTGACTTCGGTGCGTATTGATTACGATGGTGTGGCTACGTTGAGTACTACGGCGTTCGATGTCGGTACAACCATCATTGTACCAACCGATTACGTATCTGCATACGATACTAAATATGCATCGTGCGGATGGATTTTTACCGACGGCAAAGAGAAACCCCAAGAAAACGTTGCAACGGAGGCTCAGATGGATAGCCTTTGCACCAAAATGGCTGAAAGTCAGGTGAAAATAGAGCCTGAATACAATAATGATTATATAGATGTTACGTACGAAAATGGCGCCATAGCAGTATTCCTATTCAATGAAGCTGCTCAAACGGCAGAACTGATAACCGTCTATTGCGAAGCTATTGATTTTGCTGTGCCTAAGTATGTTACGTATAATGGCAAACGCTACATGGTGACCAAAGTCAGTGGCTGCGCGCCCAAGATTACCAGCATAGCATTACCTAATACGTTGAAAGCTATTGGCGATAATGCTTTCCGTTGCTGCGACGCCATAAAATCGGTTGTTATTCCAGAGAGTGTTGTGGAGCTTGGTAAAAATGCCTTTGAACTCTGTTATTCGCTGCAAATAGTGCAGTTGAGTAGCAACATAACTACAATTAGCGAGTATTCGTTTAGTTGCACGGCAATAACTAAACTCGAGATACCGCATACCATAACATCGATAGAGCAGATGGCGTTTTTCAATTGCACCGAACTTACCGAGCTGACTATTGGCTCAAACGTGCGATTCATAGGCAATTACGCATTCAAAGATTGTACGTCGCTCGCATTGGTGAATTTCAATGCAATAAACTGTGCCAAAATGGGTTACGGCGAAAGTTTCTGCTACGCCGTGTTCGATGGCTGCACCGCGCTCACCGATATTATTTGCGATAGTCACCCTCGCCTAATTCCGAAGGGTGCGTTTGCGAATTGCCCAGCGCTTAGAAACTTTGTTATGGGCAAAAATGTTCAGACTGTGGAATCGTACGCATTCGAAGAGTGCCCACGATTGACGTCAATAGACCTTTCGGAAGTGAAAAATCTTGGTGGCTATGCCTTCCGCAATTGCACTAAGCTGAAAAATGTAACGTTGGGCAAAGGTCTTACCGGTATTTATGAGTACACATTTTTCGGTTGCACAGCGTTGCTGACCATCACCATACCAGAAAACGTAGCGTTTATTGAGCAACACGCGTTTGGCGATTGCTCGGCTCTCTCGACGCTCTACTTCAACGCCACGAGTTGTCAAAGTATGATGAGCGAATATGAACTGCAGCCTGCATTCAGCAAGTGCTACGCATTGGCTAATCTTTTCGTAGGCGACAATGTGGTGTCGTTGCCCGATTATGCTTTCTACGATTGTCGTGGGCTGAAGTATGTTACGCTTGGTAGCTCGTTGCAGAAGATGGGCTTCGAGTCGCTCTATCGCTGCCCCGACATGAAGGAGTTGCACCTCAAGACGCAGGTTCCGCCCGTAATTTCTGCCGATGGCTACACCGACGAAGACGCTATATACTACACACTTGGCGGCATAACGCAGAACTGCACGCTATACGTACCCACAGGCTGCACTGAGGCATATAGTGCGTGGAAAAGCTATTTCCCTAAGGCATACATAGAGGAGTAGCGAAAAATGTAATTAGAAATCTGTGTTACATAGTCAAATAAGGTAAAGGATTTCATAATTATATAGTCTATTTTTGCGCGCATAATCAAAACAAATAACAATGCAGGAAAAGATTCTGATACTCGACTTCGGCTCGCAGACCACACAGCTAATTGGCCGACGCGTGCGCGAACTCGATACATTTTGCGAGATTGTGCCTTACAACAAATTCCCTAAAGACGACCCATCGATAATTGGCGTCATTCTTAGCGGCTCGCCCTACAGCGTCTACGATAAAGAGGCGTTCAAAATCGATTTGAGCGAGATTCGCGGTAAATATCCAATCCTTGGTATTTGCTATGGCGCTCAATTTATGTCATATGCTTTGGGTGGAAAAGTGGAACCTGCAAATACGCGTGAGTATGGTCGTGCAAACTTGAAGACTTTCGACCACCAGAATCCGCTGTTCAAAGGCTTCGACGACAATTCGCAAGTTTGGATGAGCCATGGTGATACTATCACCGAACTTCCTGCCGGTTTCAAGGTTATAGCTTCTACCGATAAGGTTAAGAATGCTGCCTATCAGGCTGAAAATGAAAAGCTTTGGGGCGTTCAGTTCCATCCAGAAGTGTTCCACTCTACGCAGGGAACGCAGTTGCTGAAAAACTTCGTTGTAGATATTTGCGGCGGCAAGCAAGATTGGAGCGCAGCTTCGTTTATCGACACTACGGTGGCAGAGCTAAAGGCTCAACTCGGCAACGATCGTGTCATACTCGGTCTTTCTGGCGGTGTCGATTCGTCGGTGGCTGCGGTGTTGCTCAATAAAGCTATAGGCAAGAACCTCACTTGTATCTTTGTGGACCACGGTATGTTGCGCAAGAATGAGTTTACCGATGTCTTGCACGACTACGAATGTCTCGGTCTTAACGTTATAGGCGTAGATGCCAGCGAAAAGTTTTTCGCCGACCTTGCTGGTGTTACCGAACCAGAGAAGAAACGCAAAATCATCGGTCGCGACTTTGTAGAGGTATTCGATGCCGAGGCTCGCAAAATTACAGATGCGCGTTGGTTGGCTCAAGGTACTATCTACCCAGACCGCATTGAGAGTCTGAATATTACGGGTAAAGTTATCAAGAGCCATCACAATGTTGGTGGTCTGCCCGAGGAGATGAATTTGAAACTTTGCGAACCGCTAAAATGGCTCTTCAAAGATGAGGTTCGTCGTGTGGGCAAACAGCTTGGTATGCCCGACCATCTCATCAAACGTCATCCTTTCCCAGGTCCAGGTTTGGCAGTGCGCATTCTTGGCGATATTACGCGCGACAAAGTTCGCATCTTGCAAGAGGCTGATGATATTTTCATTCGTGGCCTTCGCGAGTGGACCGATACCGATGGCGTCACGCTCTACGACAAGGTTTGGCAAGCTGGTGCAATATTGCTTTCTACAGTTCGCAGCGTAGGTGTCATGGGCGATGAACGAACATACGAAAATCCTGTCGCCCTCCGTGCCGTAACGAGTGTCGATGCCATGACCGCTGATTGGGCGCATCTGCCATACGAATTCCTTGGCAAGGTTAGCAACGAGATAATCAACAAAGTTCGCGGAGTCAACCGCGTATGCTACGACGTAAGCTCAAAACCACCCGCAACCATCGAGTGGGAGTAATTCTTTAGAGTTATAAGTAATAGAAATATATGTTAGGACTGTCGCATAGAGTGGCAGTCCTTTTTTTGTTTTATATGGCTTAGTAAGCCAATAACTATGGCGAAGTAGAAATCTACATTTTTATAGTTTTTACGTAGTCTGAAGGTGTCATGCCGACATGCTTTTTGAAGCAGCGGCTGAAGTAGCGTGGGTCGTTGAAACCAGAGTTGTACGCTATTTCGGATATTGGCAGCTCTTCGGGTTGCTTCATATATTCTATTGCGCGCGATATGCGTGTGGCAGTTATGAAGTCGATAGGCGTGCAGTCGAGATATTGCTTCATTTTGCGAGCAAATGTGGCGCGGCTCATGTGTAGAGCATCGGCAATGGTTTCCACAGTGAGGTTTGGGTCGGAGATGTGGTCGCAGATGTAGTTATACACACTCTCGTTGAACTCCTTTTTCTCTTTGTCGTCCTTCTCTGCTGGCTGTTGAGATTTCGTTGCAACGCCGTCATTTTCAGGTTCTTTTGCTTCGTTGCGTTGAAGTCTCATGTTCTCGATAGCTTGCATTGTGCGCTTCGTAATCAAATGTTGCATGTGGCGGCGAAGCAGGATTGTAGCTATGAGTGCGATAATTATTATGCATACGCATAGAATAATAATGAACGAAGTAGTCTCGTATATATATGGTTCTATGTTGATATATAGTGTTTTATCGTTGTTGATGAAGAGCCCGTCGCCATTGGTGGATTTTACAGTGAGTTTGTGCAAGCCTGGCTTTAGTTTGGTGAAGAGCTCAGTTTTGTTGCCTTTGGTGTAGGTGAAAGTTTTGGCATTGTCGAGTTTGTAGGCAAACCACACCTGACCGCGTTTGTTGTAGTCGAGTACCGACATATACACAGAAAAATCGCGCAGCCACGGCTTCAGCGTAACTATGGAATCCATATCTATTTTCTGCATATTATTTATGCCCGTTGGGTCGATTGCTGGGAAATATATTGGCGCTAAAGTGCGTTTCTTCTTGAGCTTGTCGGGGTTGAATATCACCATGCCTTCGGCGCAACCTTTTACAATAGTGCTATCGTTGAACTGAGAGAATGGGTAGAACGAGAAATGTTTGTCGGCATTGAAGAAGTCGGGCGAGGCATAAACATCAACGTCGTTGCTGCCGTTGTCTGTCTCTATCACGAGTAGCGCATTCTCCGTCACGCCAAGCACTTTGTCGCCTGTGGCAAAGAGCGTTAGCACCTCGCTATCGATATTCGAGGTTTGAATGCGCTGAAAACTTATGTTGTTCGATAGGATGTTTGTCTTGTTGCTGATTTTGCAAATGTTTCCACTCGCCACATAGATATTCCCTTCGGCATCTTGCGCTGCGCCGTACACAATCGACTGTGGCAGAGCGTTTTTGTTTTGTGCATTGGCCGATTGATGGTAGAATTTCATTTGACTGATATTTTCGATGCTCGGGTCGCAAGTGTAAATGCCATCCTCCGTGCACATTACAAGGCCTTGCGTAGTGGGCGTGAAGCAACGAATTTGTATGGGCGTGCGACCATTTGTGCTTTCGCGAAGTTCGGCGCCAGTGTTGGTAAATAGGTATTCGCCATTGCTCTGCGGTGTAGCTATTATGAGCGCTCCGTAGAGGTCGCCAATCCAAATGCGGTCGTAAGTATCAATATAAATATCGTGAGCCTTATTTATTATCGACGCATTGTTTCGCGACGACGACCGTGTGTAGCTCTTCACCGTGTAGTGATTCTTGCTGCCATTTTCGGTGAATTTTAGCAGACCGTCTTGGAGCCCGGCCGCCCAGATATTGCCGCGGCTATCGTTGTCGAAGCGGCGAATGGCGTATCCACTTTTGCACTTCGTTTTTACTACGTCGCCCGAGTGGTCGAGGTAGCCAATAATCTCCATCTGTTTGTCGCGGAGTTCCACCATTCCATCGTTGTATACAATCCACGTGCGCTTATGCGAATCGGTAAAAAAGCTAACAGTTTCGCGTTCTGTATCTATGCCGCTAAATATGTTGCATTGCTTATATATGTACCACAACCCGCGCGCCGTAGCCACCCAAAGGTTGCCGTCTTTATCGTAAATATGTTTATATATTTTGTTGGCTTGCGGATGCTCTACCGATGCCAAAATCTCGCGCCATTTATCGTTTTCAAGTTCCTGGTACGATGTTATGGTTGCGTATTTTGCCGTGTCGGGCATAGCTTCGAATCGCTGCGTGCGCCTGTTCCAAACGGCTTTGGTACTGCGTTGTATACATAGTATATTATGGTCGGCAAGCTCCATAATATTATCTATGCGGTTGAAAGGCAGAATGTTCTCCTGCGTTGGACGATGACCTTCGAAGGTGACGCCGTCGTAGCTATAGAGACCGTCGTTGGTGGTGAACCAAATAATGCCCAAACTATCTTGCGTGAGCGACTTAACCAGTTGGTTCGGGGTGTCGAGCACTCGTAGTTTCCAAACGTTCGCCATTGCGCCCGTTGTAACTATACTTATGAATATTAAGGTAGGTACTATTCTTCCTAAAAAAATCTTCATCACTTCGGTTGTTGGTTGGATATGTCTGCTTTCAATAGTTTGTAAAACTATGTAAAATATTGTTACGTCAATAGCGTAAATTCCCATGCATGCACCTAAAAGTAAAAAAGCATAAATATCTATTTTGAGTAACGTATCACAAATAAAAGTGGATAATAGGTGAAAATATCCACATCGATATGAGAAAAAATACACAATAATTAGCCCTCCAAAACGGAATTTTGCACCCGCTTAGTTCGATGAACTAAAGCTTTTGCTAAGAGCATTATCCATAGACTGTTAATTAGAGTAGGAAATTTTCCCCTTTCTGTCTACGTTGTGATAACGGTAGCAGAGAGGTTTCTCTTATTCGACAATAAAGCTCAACAATGACAACAATAACATCTTGATGAAAACTAATTCTCGATGTAGGCGCGTGCCGCAGATGGTGATGCCCCCAAATAACTAACCAACCAATTAGGCGCCTTTTTGTTTGATAGATCCCGTGTAGCACACAGCCAATAGGGAGGATTGATAGTTTTATCTTTTGGCTTAACTTATCCATTATTGGCAAATAGAAGTGTGCTGATAATGGATAATTTTTTTTGACCGATATGCCGCATTTCTATTCTACATTTTTGTCACACTAAAAAAGCCAAATTCATTTACATCAATTCCAAATAAAGATTTTATTTTTACGCATTCTAAATTTAATTCTAAATAATAGATGGAAAGAACGAAAGCTCAAACGAGGGAAGTTGTGAAACATACGTTTGCCAAATTCTTGCAAGAGCATGGACATCGCAAAACTCCCGAACGCTACGCCATTCTCGACGAGATTTATAGCCGCAGCGGTCACTTCGATATAGAAACGCTCTATACTTACATGAAAAACAAAAACTATCGTGTGAGCCGTGCTACGCTCTATAACACGATGGAACTCTTGCTCGATTGCAAGTTAGTTGTGAAGCATCAGTTCGGTAAGAATTTGGCGCAATATGAGCGAGCATTCGACACGAAGCCCCACGACCACCTTATCTGCTTGCATTGCGGTGCCGTTTCGGAAGTCAGCGACGACGACATTTCTACATACATACAAAAAGCGACCTCGGCAGCCGACTTTGAGGAGAGCCATCACTCGCTATATATATATGGTACGTGCAAGAAATGCCAAGAGAAGCTGAAAAACGGCGGAGAAACGGCCGAATAGGCATCGTGCTGTTTAGAATCGATAAAGAAAAGGCGCTTTGCTGTTAATTTTAACTCTGGTTTGTTGAAAATCATTATTACACAAATAACTTTGCACAACGGAATCTTGAGCACACTCAAGAGTCCGCTTTTTTTTGCATAAAACAAGAAACCGCGCGTGCGGTGCGCTAAATAATAGAATATCATGAAAGTAGACGTATTGTTGGGGCTTCAATGGGGCGACGAAGGTAAGGGTAAAATTGTAGACGTTCTCACCCCAAACTATTCGGCTGTAACACGTTTTCAAGGTGGTCCGAATGCTGGTCACACGCTTGAATTTGAAGGTCAGAAATATGTATTGAGGTCAATTCCCTCTGGCATCTTCCAAGGTGGCAAAGTAAATATTATAGGTAACGGCGTTGTGCTCGACCCAGCTCTCTTCAAGGTGGAAGTGGAGCAGCTCGAAGCATCTGGTCACAACCTCCACGAGCGCCTGCTCATCTCGCGTAAGGCGCACCTCATTCTGCCTACTCACCGCTTGCTCGATGCTGCATACGAATCGGCTAAGGGCTCTGGCAAAATAGGTACTACGGGCAAGGGCATCGGTCCTACGTATACCGATAAAATTAGCCGCAACGGTCTTCGCGTAGGCGATATAGAAATCGACTTCGAAGCTAAGTATAAGGCTGCTATCGAGCGCCATAAGGAGATTCTTAGTCATTATGATTATAAATATGACCTCGAACAAATTGAAAAAGATTGGTTTGCAGGCATTGAAAAACTCAAAGAGTTCCGCTTCATCGATAGCGAACACGAGATAAACAACATCCTCGCCGATGGCAAGCGCATCTTGGCTGAGGGCGCGCAAGGCACAATGCTCGATGTGGATTTCGGCTCGTATCCGTTCGTTACGTCAAGCAATACAATTTGCGCAGGCGCTTGCACGGGTCTTGGCGTTGCACCGAATAAAATTGGCGAAGTGTTCGGTATCTTCAAGGCATATTGTACGCGCGTAGGCAGCGGTCCGTTCCCTACCGAGCTCGAAAATGCTACGGGTGAGGAGCTTCGTAAACTTGGCAACGAGTTTGGCGCTGTAACTGGTCGTCCGCGTCGTTGTGGTTGGATAGACCTCGTGGCACTCCGCTATGCTGTGATGCTCAACGGCGTTACGCAGCTCATAATGATGAAGAGCGACGTTCTCGATGGTTTTGATACCATTCGCGCTTGCGTGGCCTACAACATAAATGGTCGTGAAACCGACGAATTGCCATTCGATATAAGTAAAGACGTTGAGCCTGTATATATGGATTTCGAAGGATGGAAAACCGATATGAGCAAGGTGACAAGCGAGGCTGAATTCCCCGAAGAGTATAAAGAGTATATAAAATTCATTGAGGATTATCTCGGTGTACCTATCAAATATATCTCTGTTGGTCCAGACCGCAAGCAGACCATTACGAGAGTGATTAGATAAGAAGTACTCGACAATAAATAATAAAGAGAGAGCTTTGTGGCTCTCTCTTATTTTTTTGTATCAGCCTATTATGGTAAATAGAATCTGCCCGTCAATCATTATTGGGCGGAAGAGGTATCCGAGTGCCGAGAAGAGCCATTCACCATTGATATTTATATACTTATAGCCAATCGGCAGTTCTGAAAATACGTTGCCTACGCGCAATTCGTGTAGTGCAAATGCGCGGCATGGCGGCATGGGATGGTTGCGCATGTAGTGGTGGAGTATAGCAGGGTCGGTTATTACCTGCTTGTGTCCATTATGTCTTTTGTGGAAATCCGGATATCGCGGCTCTACGCTACGAGGTGCGCCGTGTATAACCACTGCAGAGCTGCCATTGTTGTGGTAGCCGTTGGAGTTTGGCGCCTTTTTGTTGTTCGGCGTCGGCTTAGTATTGTGCGTCGGTTTGACGTTCGGTGCCGGCTTTGTGTTCGGTGCAGGTCTTGCTTCTGCCTGACTATTATTGTTGGTGCTATTGTTAGCCTTTTGCTTGGTTTCTGTTGTTGTTCGCGTAGACGTTGATGTTCGCGTAGGCGTTTGTTGGCTTGTGTGGCGAGCCGATTGCGCATAGGAGTTGACCGAAAGGCCCGCGGTAATTAGAGTAATTGCCAATGCTGAGAGCAAATTCTTGTTGATTTTCATAGTTCTAAAATTTTATGTCAACGCTTTATTGCTAAAAACGTGCCAAACAAGTTTATCGTTGCATGTGCGTTGCTTGCTAAAGTAATTTGTAGTTATCAAAAATGCTACACATTTGTAATGTATTTATGACAAAAATGGGCGCGTTTTGCAAAATA
>JAEEGL011839269.1_pt1 | contig 20001 bp, 22 predicted proteins | sample 9134231 | NCBI WGS metagenome assembly JAEEGL01 (sample SAMN16246548, study PRJNA631951) | gut metagenome | biome: gut microbiome; feature: rumen; material: fiber-attached | host: Bos | place: Iran: Karaj | collected 2018-10
AAAACAGACACTATATGTTCCAACCAATGTTTCAGTTTGCATATCAAGTTTTTTTATGGTGATTTCATTTAGATTCATTTTTGACCTTTTATAGATGTTAGAACTTTATTTAATCGCCCAAAACATCCCATATAGAATACACAGGTAAAAAGACACCCCCCTTGCGCCCGTATCATACATAAAGGGCGAGTTTTGGGCGAGTATCTACTAAAAAATATATATGAAACCAAGTAGATACTAACGATATGAGCAATATATCAAGGACGATTAATAATTAAATAACTTTACTTTTGTTTTTTGCGTGGTATAATTTGCCCAGAACTCTAAAAGTGATACGAAAAGTGATACTATTTAGGGCTCAAAAGTTTTGGTGGCTGATAGGAAAGCCAGAAATCCGCCAAAAAATCAAAACACGGTGGACTTCCCACTATCCCCACCAATCAAATACAATTATTCCCCCCCTTTAACAAATTCCAAAATTTTTTAAAATTGTTAAAATCTGTGTCGTTTTGTGTTGATAATAATGCGGCAATATGTATAAGTATTATTGAAGAAATATAGATATTTTCTATGTTTTTTTGGTGTTTTATTATAGCTATGAATTTAGTGGGAGTTTTTTTGGTGGATGTGGGCGGACTCGAACCGCCGACCCCTACGATGTGAACGAAAATTCAATACCTTTTATTCTTTTTTCTCTTTTTCTATATATTACTATTTTTTATTGGTTTTTCAACACTTTTCTCTTTACTAGGTTATTATTTTTTACTATAATCTTATATACAATTTGATACATATTTGTTGATATAGTGTTGATAAAATCACTTATCAACAACCAAAGAGGAGGTAAAAAATGCCTGTTGTAAAATTAACATTACCATTTGTGAGAACAACGCCGATTCCCAAAGACAGACAAATGTTTTATTTTGACCAGACATTTCCTCGCTTTTGCTTGTGTGTGTATCCAAGCGGCCGAAAAACATTCTTTGTAAAATATCAAAATGAATTTGGAAAAGCCAGGTGGTTAAAAGTTGGTGATTTCAAAACAATGACATTAGAGGACGCACGCGAGGCCGCAACAGAGATATTGCGAAATGTGGATAAAAACAAAGAGGACCCTGCAAAAGACAAACGAACCAAAAAGAGAGCCCAAACGATTGCAGACCTGTGCGATTGGTATTTAGAGGATGGTTGTTCACACAAAAAACAATCAACCATAGAGGGAGACCGTGGCCGTATTGAAACCTTAATAAAACCACTAATTGGGAATGAACCTGTTGCCTCTTTAACCCAAGGCCAGGTTATAACATTTATGCGAGATATAATAAAAGGTGACAAGATTTACAGACACGAAAAAAGTGGCAAATTACGCGGCACCCGACATGTCAGGGGCGGAAATGGGGCGGCCGCTCGCACCGTTCAAACTCTTGGGGCAATTATGCACTTTGCTATGAAACAAGGGTTAATACAAATAAACCCTGTGAGAGATATAGATACCCCAAAATCACAACCCCGCAAAGTATTTTTAACATTGGATGAAATTCGCAAATTAGGAAAAATACTAAACCACCCAACATGGTCAACATTACATAAATCACAATGTGACCTTATTCGCTTGTTATTGCTAACTGGTTGCCGAAAAAGCGAAATCACAACATTAAAATGGGAATATGTTGATTTTGAAAGACAGGTTTTTCATTTTCCCGACACAAAAACAGGACAACAAGACCGTCCATTTGGCAAGGGAGCATTAAATTTGTTGCGGCAACTTGAATCCGTAAAGCAACAATCAGAGTGGGTATTCCCAAGCATACGCGGCAACGGACATTTAGAAAATCTATTAAGGTTGTTCAAGCGTATGTGCGAAACAAAAGACGATAAAAAACAACTGATATTAAATAAACCAGGCCTTAATCTGCACTCGTTGCGACATACATTTGCGTCACTTGCCTCAGATATAGGTTATAGTGACATAACCATCGCAGCAATACTGGGGCACCGTCTGGGCACTGTGACAAGCAGATACACCCACACGGTTGATAAAACAATTATCGCGGCCGCCGATGATATATCGTTGACAATAGAGGCCGCATTAAACAACGAATAAGGAGGGGATAATATGCCACAAAAAAATTTGAAACAGAGAACGCCATCAAAAAAGAAAACAACCAAAAAAAACATCAAATTCAAACCTGCAAAAATACAGATTGTTGACCATTTTGACAATATGACGCCTGAACAAAAAGACGAATTGTGGGACAAGGCATTCAAAGTTGATGAAAACGAACAAGCTTTATTTGACCGATATAATGTGAAAAAACCGTCCAAAAAAATACCAAAAGAGGCCCGTATTCTGATTTATAAAATGGCAAAAGAATTGGGGTATTGGAAAGAACCTGATATCATAGATTTAACGAAAGGTCCTGGCCGCCCAGGTATATGGCAAGATGACTTTGGACGACTATTTTATAAAAGAGTGGCAGAACAAAAAGACCGCACACCCAAACAAACTTTCAATGCTTGTATAGGAATTGTGAGAAACAAATATGAAAAAGATTATGGTTCTATTCCGTTAAAAACCCTATACGCTAGATGGAAAGAAGTAAAAAAAGCACATAATCATTATTGGGATATTTTTGATGCATTAAAAGAATACGAACCCGAATTACAGGAAATCGCAAAACAAATTCAATAAAAACACAAAAGACGAAAATTACACAGACAATATCCGTGCCACTTTCTATGTGGACGGATATTATTTTTGCTTTATCCGTCCCAAGAACGAATGAAATGATATGGGTAAAGATTGGCAAAAAAGCGAATCATAACCATAACAAGAGGCAGCAAAATGGCAAAATTTTTCACGAAACAACAAGCGTCAGAATATCTGACACAAACATTAGGTTTGCCCGTTGCAATAAAAACTTTATCAAAGTTTATCACAACAGGTGGCGGACCAGAATTTCAAAAATTCGGGACACGGGTTGTTTATAGCCAACAATCTTTGGACACCTGGGCAGAATCTCGTCTGTCCAAACCCTATAAACATTCCAGCGAAATAGAGGCCACCAATGAATAATGAAATTGTCCAAAATGAAAAAGCCGCCCAAACTGGAACGACTTTCTCAAACGCTTGTGTTAATTCTATGAAAAACGCGGCAGGAAATCAAGAAAAAACGAAATATCGCGTTGATGTTGTGGCAAATTTCGTGCAAATAGATTTTCCACCGCGTGAATGGTTGTTGTATCCATTTATTCAAGAAAAGGGTATAGCGATGATTTCCGCAGGCACAGGCATAGGAAAAACATATTTTGCCTTGACTATTGCACTGGCAATATCGCAAGGCAAATCGTTCTTGAAATTCAAAGCAGAAAAACCCCACAAAGTCCTCTATATTGACGGGGAAATGGCCGCCGAGGAAATGCAACAACGCATAAAAACATTATCTGTTGGCCTGGGAATTGACCCAAATACTAATAACAACCTAAGTATTTGGACATCGGACCTCCAACCAGATAACATTATGCCCAATTTAAGCAAAGAGGACGGTCAAAAACAAATAGAGGACTATTTACAAAACAATGAAACAAACCTGTTGATTATTGACAATCTGTCGGTCCTATGTAATGGAATCCGTGAAAATGACGCAGAATCGTGGGCACGATTTCAAGATTGGTTGCTTGTTTTACGCAGGCAAGGGTATTCCGTCCTTGAAATTCAACATAATGGCAAAAACGGTGATTATCGTGGCAGCAGCAAGCAACAAGACATTTTGAATTATACAATATCTTTGAAACGCCCAGAACCATACAGAAAATCAGAGGGAGCACGATTTGAAGTGCATTTCGGCAAAACCCGTGGCATTTGTGGTGATGTTGTTAGGCCATTTGAGGCCAGATTACAAAGCACACAAAACAATGACGGTCTTGAATGGGTTATGACGGATGTTAGTTCTGAAAAACTAGAAAAATCTCAGGCAGAAAAAGAAAAAGCCCACGAATTACGGGCACAAGGGAAAACACAACAGGAAATAGCCGACACAATGCACTTTTCCGTTGGAAAGGTCAACAAATTATTAAAAAACTAATTTTCATTTTTTCATTCCCTCTAAGGGAGCGTGAAAAATGAAAAACAAAAAGGACACAAAATGGCAAACGAACAAAACCTCAAAACTCTAACCCCGAACGAAGCCCGAGAACTCGGCCGCATTGGGGGACAGATGTCAGGAAAAGCACGCAGAGAACGCAAAAAATTGCGAGATATGGTTATGTCTATGGCTAGTGCCCCAATGCACTTTGACAATGATTATAGCCGCAACAGGTTTATAGAAAAATATCACATAGACAACCCGACAATTATAGACGGAATACTGGCACAACTGGTTTCATCTGCATTGTATGGTGATATGGCAGCAATCAAACTATTTTTATCTTTGACCGCAGACACACCATCGCAACACATCCCGTTTATTCCAGGCACCATTACTAAACAAAAATTTAAGGTTTCATACGAGGCACAAAAACAAAACTTTGAATAACCAACCATTAACCAAAAGGAAAGAAAATGACAACACAACAACCGCTTTTTTATACACATTTTCCATATTGCATACAGCATTTAGGTGGAGACAAATACATAATTTTGAATCGCAACTATAAACCACTTGGACAAACAAGTTTTGACTATGTTGATTATGAAAAACATCCGTCTGTTATACATATGAAAATCACAAAAAAGCAGGCCACAAAATTATCATATGACGGTTTAATCAAATCAGATTATATTTATTTTTATGACAACAGCGACAAAGTATTAAGAAACCCACAAACATTTAATGATTATATTGTCAGATTGAAATTGTTAGCCACAATAATCCCCAAAAATGTTTTTTAATGTTCTGTCCTTTACTTTTTTCAAACAATTGTGTAAAATATAAATAAATCCAAGAGATTGGGTTTAGGGCTATTGCAAGCCTTATGTGTTCGGTGCGAAAGCATCGTTAAAATGATGTTTCGGTGTTTTTCGCACCGTAATATCCCTGGCTTATGGTCGGGGAGTCGTTGGTTATAAAACAGGGGCAACCCAAAGACCGCGGAATCATTTAACACATATGATTGCAATCTCCCTGACCGCTCTCTTTTGGGGCGGTTTAATTTTTATAATAGGACTATAAATAATGTTGACGATTGCTGGGGGAATTATTCTTGCTGTTATCATATTATATGCGATACCGTTTATATTTGTCGGTGCAGGTGCTGCCTTAGGGGCTATTGTTGATAGTATAGATAGTTTTATTAAATGGTGCCGTGATACGACAAAAACACTACTTGCCCCAATTGCAAAAGCACTTATCAAATTATTTCAGCGTCTGCATATTTCAGAAGAAGATTGGGGGTTTGCTCTTGCGATAATCGTATTGTTGATATTCTTGGTTGTATATTTATGGGTTTATACAACTCGTGGTTAATAAACTATAAAAGGATAAAAAATGAAAAAAACATATTTTTTTACTTTATTATTAGGGACTTTATTTTGTGTTCCTGCACAGGCAAATTATAATACTACTTGTCAAAACATTGGAGGGTTTGTTCATTGTAATACCTATGATTATGGCTCGGCAGCACCGTCAAACTATGGGGCTAATTGGGGAAATTCATTTTTATCTGGGCTTAACGCAGGTATGCAAGCAAGAAAAAACGCCATAGAAACCCAAAATGCATTATTACAACAGCAAATATTATTACAACAAGCACAGCAAATGGCACAACAACAGCAACCCAAGATTTCATCGTGTAAAATAGATAAAATTGTTGGGAAAGAATTTCCTGTCGGTCGTGTTGAACTTGTATTAACAAGAGTCGCAAGCGACAAATATCAAATTGTTGGCACGGACGCGTATGTTTTAACAAAAGATTGTTTCAGATATATGGAAAAACAACCTGTGATTGCAGATATTAACTATTCGCCAAGCGATAGAATTTACTTTGAATAAACAAAGGTGGCTGATATGTTGCGTATTTCATTATGTTTGATTTTTTGTTCGGCTTTATTGGGTTGCAATGAAGCAATGTTGCAAGGTTTGGCCGCAGGGTTAAGTCAATATGGCCAAAACACCCAAGCAACAAACCATACATATACCCAACAAAACACATATCGTGCACCGACAACATATAATCGTATTGGAAACACTGTATATTCGTCAAATGGAACAACTTATCAACAAATTGGTAATGCAGTATATGGCTCTGACGGCACACAATGTCGCCAAATTGGAACAACTGTATATTGTAATTAAATACACATCATTTGTTGTTTTCGTTATATTCGTCATTTTAGATTTTTGCGTGAATACAAAGACCATAAACCAAATCACAGGACACGGTGCCACCCCTCCCAGGGGTTATTTGTTTCCAAAATATGTTGATAATGCGTTGATAATGGTATTTTGATATATGCAAGCACAGTGCAAAATGGCCGAAATCTGGTGGATGAGACTGGACTTGAACCAGCGACCCCCACGATGTGAACGTGATGCTCTAACCAACTGAGCTACTCATCCAAACCTGTTTTTCTATTTTACTCAGATTCTTATAAAATTCAACTTTTTTATCTTGTTTGTTGATATAGCGTATATAAAACAAGATTCAAATTTTACAAAAACCCTTTAACACCGCACAAATCAGGGACTTTTTGATTGTTGGCCAGTCCTTAACCTCTACGATGTGAACGTAGTGCTCTAACCAACTGAGCCACACATCCAGATTTAATCAGTGGAATATATACTAACTAAATATAAACGAAAAGTCAAAAAATAATTTTGCTTTCGTTTTTATCTTAATCCTTTTTTCTTGCAGCAAGCACTAGCTGCCGTTTTCCAATCAGAATAAGGTTTTGCAGAATCACGCAAATCATGCCAAGGTTGCCACAAATCACATTGAGATTTTTTGTCTGGGCTAACACATTTTACATATCTGCGTAGAGAGCAAATCTCGTCAGACATTTTACCTGTATCTGTTGTACATTTTACGATAACATTTTGATTTCTTGCATCACCTCTGCCGAATTCTTTGGTAGAAAGAACCTGATATGAAAAAGCATTACTAACAACAAAAATTGTCATAAACAAAACTAAAAAAACTTTCTTCATATTTAATACCTCCATAGTTAAGAATTAAAAATAAACATGTGAATCATCTGGAACGTCAAAATAAACATGTGAGTCATCTGAATCATCACTGCCACTTGTTGTCCATGGTATATCGTTCATAAACAGATAGAACATTTCACCAGTAAGATTTTCTGGGTCACTTTCATCGATGCGAATTATTGGACGAACAACATATATATCAACATCACAGTTTTTACCGTGTTCTTGTTGATAATCTTCTAAAACATAATGAAATTTAGCCGCAAAATCCATGGCTTGTAAATATGCTGCATCATCATCAGCGGGATCTGTGGAATTACCTTCCCACATAAGCCACATGCCATAATTCACCTCATTATCTTGTCCTTCAAGGTCATCAGCAGATAACAAACACAATGGTTTAAATTCAATACCGTTAGAATATTCTTGGGAAGTAGAAGATGTTTTATCGTACATATCGCCCAAGAAAGATACTGCACCGTACAACAAACCAGCATCGCGTTCAAATCTGGCAAGACGTGCACCATGTTTTAATGTTGCATCAAATAACCAAGTACTGAATTTTGCTGAACGTGAAGACATTCCAGCACGTGCAGCCTTGTTAGCCTTAGCTAATACATCAGCACCTTTGTTTCCTGCCTTGAAACTTTTTAATGCCGGTCTTATTCGTTTAAGATTTTTTGTAAAAATGTTTCCTGTTTGTGGACGTTTAAATGCGCGTAATTCATTACGATATTTAAGAATCGCCGTTAATTGTTTTTCTGCATCTATGTATTTATCCACTGATTCTAAGTCGTTTATTTCGCGTTTCAATTTACCGTAATCGCCCAATGAAGAAGCGGTTTCATAATCTTTTAATGTTTTTTCAAGTTCAGCGATTCTTTGTATATTCTTTTCGTTTTCAGCAATAGCTTTCGCATTTTTTAATTCACTTGGATTTTTGCGCAAATCATAAAGTTTTTGTAATTCATCGAATTTTTTGTCGTAATCAGCAACAGATTTTGGATCTGCGTTTTTGCGTGCTTCGTTTAATGCTTTTTTATTTTTTTCTAATAATTCTTTGTTTGCTTTTAAAGTTTGTTCAACTTCTTTATTAAGTACTTCTGCTTCTTTTTCTAATTCTTTCACATTGTCTTTTAATTTATCTGCATTTTTAAGAGTATCTCTGGTAATATCTGGATCTATCTTTTTCGCGTTTTGAAAGATTTTTTCAGCTTGTTTTTCATATTTTGTTGCATCCATACCCATGCTGCGTGCCTCTTCTGCACGTTTAAGTGCTTTTTCATATCTTGCTGCATTTTTTACATTTTTTTCGGCCTTGGCAATTTTTTCTGATGTTTGGGCAATTTTGCGCATCATATCAGCATATTTTTGAACATGAACAGATTTTTCTAATCTGCGCATATTTTTTGCTAAACGAATACCTGTTTTACCTGCACGTGCGCCTTTCAGCCCAAGTAATGCTGCTTCGCCAGCCCCAAACGTAACAACCGTCAATATAATATCAGCAGCAACTTCAGCGTACATAATCCATTCCAGATTTACATCGCCAGCAACATAGTATTCATTTGAATCGTTTTCTATATCCGCGATTTTACGAACAACTTGGTTTATTGTATCTGAACTAAACGCAAGTGCAGATTTACTGGTACAATGAAAGCCTTTTGGATATACGTCGTCTATATTGTCATCCAACCATTTAATGGATAATGTATTGTTTTTATTTTCACCAACAAAGTTAGATAACGAATCATGTTCAACAACCATGATTGCATACCAGGCCGGATCAGTATTAATATATTTTGCCGGATCATTATCATCCATTAAACGTGGGTTGGGATCACCGTTAGGTAAACTTGGTTTTTTTGCCAAGGATAATTTTTGTTCCAAAACCTTTGGTTGTGTGGTGTAATTAATGGTAATTGTTCGTCCTGTTTCAAATTCAAAAACAATCGGTGTAAAAACAATAGTCGTTTTGTTATCAACAGATTTTATTTCTGGACAATCTAGAACATCTTCCAAAACATCGGCATCAAACATAACTGTTTTTGCCCACGCACGAACCTCTGCTTCTGGTGTATCTGGATCAACTTCATCAACACGGTCATACAAAGCATCAGCAAAAACTTTTGTTGCACATGGTGTCGGATTTTCTGATTCAGGGTGTGCATTCGCCAAAATTTCTTCGGCGGTCAACATCCCGGAATCTTGTGCAAACAAAGGCGCACTAAATAAAAACGGAATGAAAAAAAGAAATAATTTTTTATAAAACATTTTCCGACTAATTTAATCTATATGGACCATCTAAAACCATAACCTGATCCAGAAGTTGTATTTCTTGAGGGTACAATAATACTGCCGTTGCTGTTGCTGCAAGAGCGGCAGATACTATCCAACCGACCAGTGGGACAGTTCCTGACATTGCTGCAGAAGCATACAATCCTGCGGCCAATCCTGTTGATGCAGCCGTCACTGTTCCTGCTGCCGACAGTGCAGTTGCGGTAGAAAACCAAGCAAAAGCAGAGCCACCAATTCCCGCGGCAACCTTCCAACCTGTTTTTTCTCTCGTTGAACCTTCCTTTTCGACAGCCAAATAAACTGCATATACTGCAAGACCACTATTCGCACAAGCGGTAGATTTTAACAGTCTAGAAAATTGTTCTGTTTTTTGTATAGCTGTACGTACATTATGATAGGTAACAATATCTTCTGTTGGAGATCCTGTTCTGTCCATTAACACCAACCCGGGAAATGCACGACGATTATCACCGTCTGCAAAATCTAAGAAAAATTCATTTTTACTGCCACCATATTCTGTAAATACTGTTTGCCCCGCTTTATTAACCGCCGCATCGTCGTCTAAGTTGTACCATATTCTGTGTGGTGAACAATCAGCAGGAAAGAATTTAGTTTTTCTTTCTAGTTGTGATAATTCCAATACGTCACCAACTGAAAGATTTGTTTTTTTTGTAACCAAAACACCAATAGGAGTATCAATATAATCAAGAATATCGTTGGCTACGTGGAATGTTTTTTCTTTTCCTTTAAACTGTACTTTTATTTCTGCTTGTGAATCAGGGCTTTCTTTTGCTATGTAAGAAAGTTCTGCACGACAATTATCAAACACGCCAAAAGCTAATACAGTAAATATTTTGTTCTTTTGATTGGCTATATCTTTTGGTGTAGAATCATCTGGCATAGTATCAAAAATTTCTTTAAGTGAAGCCTTTACTGTCTCATCATTACTAATCTTGTTTAAACAATTTTGTAACGACGATGCTGCCATAGCACCAGAAACGTATGTACAAAACAAACATAAAATCATAAATAGTTTTTTCATTTTTCAATGTCTCCCTATAGTTAAAAATTAAAAATAAACATGCGAGTCGTTTGGATCGTCGCTGTTTGCACCACCGGAGCCACCGCCACCACCGGAACCGCCACCACCGGAACCACCACCGCCGGAGCTACCACCTCCGCCACCGCTGGAGCTACCACCTGGATCTACTTCACATCCGTCCCCCGTTGCGTTTGGACGAAAACCAGATTGGCATTCTACCACTTTACAGTCACCATTAAGGTCAATTTGTCCCCTTACAAAACGTTCTGGCCTTGGGGAAGGAATGCAAGCTGCGCCTACATTTACTTCGCATGCGGTCTCGCTTGCGTTTGGTTTCCATCCTGGATCACATTCTTTTACTTTACAATGTCCACTTCCATCCCATTCATATCGTACACCATGTGTAATTGTTGTCGTTGGCTCACACGGGGTTCCTGCGGTTGCGCATTGTGATTCATTTGCATCATGATAATCAGTACAAGTCGCACACAAATGTTTTATACAATTTAGATGCGTGGAATATGGACCGGTTGGTGTTGCTGAACATGCGCCACATAAATAGTCTTTGCACTGATTTGAAGCGGTATTGAATTTATGTATATCACATTCATATTGTAGACACATATTAAGATTAGCAGGATCATCATGAAAAGCAGGATCGTTTTTACATTTCCATTTTTTACATTCATCAAAATCTTTATCAGGATCAATGTAACATCTGAACCGCATACATTCTGTTGAGTTCTTGTTCTTTCTGCAAAGTTCATGTCTTTTACATTCTTCTTCGTGTGTTGCGTAATATTCTGATTTTGAACAACGGTAAGTTATACATTCGTCTGTTTTTGCGTCACGGCCATTTTCACCACAACGCCAATCCATACATTCTGTAGATTTTTTGTGTTCGCCGTCCAGACACCACTCATCAGCAGTCTTTACATTTAAGGACTTGTATGCCTTTAAATCTTTGTACGGCATCAATCCAGCCTTGTCATTTTTTATACGTTCTTCAAAAGGCAAATCGGTATATGTAATTGGAAATTTTGATGCAATCAACTGTTCTTCACCGTTTGCGTTTTCAGATTGCAACCTTTGTAATTCGTCACTGCGTTCTTTGATATCTTTTTGCCATTTTGTAGTTGTGCGTTTATAGGGATTATTGAATTGTACCCCACCCCCAGAACTATTTACGGTTGGATTTTGTATTGTCGCAGTAGGAAAAGCTGTTGAATGACTTGGAACATTTGTTGCATTTTGTTCTCTATACGATTCGAATATATCATCCAGATATCCCGAACATGATGATACATAATTTGCGTCAGACATATTAGATAATTGAACCATTATCGTGGGTCTAATATCAGACAAACTGTTTTTTTTGCAATTATCGCGCGCCATACAATGTGCAGCCACCAACGATTGTACAACCTTTATACAATCGTCTGATTTTAAATCTGCACCTTTGACATATACTGGTTGCGGAAAACGTTGGTTATATGGCGCATCCGGTGACCAAAATGGGTTGGATGAATAATTTTGAACATTTTGAATTTGTCCGTAATCTGAAAACAAAGACACCGCTGCAAACGCCGTAAACGCGTATGAGCCACAAGCAAAACTGAACAACAAAGATTTAAAATGCTTCTTTCCCATCCTTTCCTTACCCGTCTATTATATCAAAAATTGTATCGCGATCAAAGACAAAAATCCGCCTGCAAGGAAGAACGGCGCAAACGGAATATATTTTTCATGTCTTTTCCAATTCCAGATATAAGCTAATACACATGCGATAATCATGGCGATAGATAACCCCATCGTACCAAGCCATATACCGCCTGCCCCCAACAGTTTTATATCGCCCATACCAATTGGTGGATTGTTTTTGTCTTTTTTAAGGTGTTCAAATATAAAACCAACTATCAGTCCAAGGCAGTATCCCATTGCACCCCCAATAACCGAATCGGCCGTTGTAACAGGCCATGGGAAAAAAGTCGTTGTCAAAAGCCCCGCAAAAAGAAACGGAAACAAATAAACATCTGGGATAATATGCCGCCTGAAATCGTTTGTTGCCATACGATAGGCGCAAAACAAAGCGCCAATTAATACAAATGAAAAAAATATGTAATAAATCATGTTTTCTCTCTTGCCTTTCGATTCGTTTTTATGATACAATTATATCAGATATAAAAACAAGGGATTTTTTATTATGAGTAAAGGTTGGGACAGTGGCATGCTGAAAAAGTTAAAAGCCCTGGTCGGAAAAGGTTTGTCAACTTCCGAAATGGGTAAGAAATTAGGCATGTCTAAAAATGCTGTCGTTGGTAAATTAAATCGTTTGGGTTGGAATGCAAAAGCTAGTGAAGCCGAAGCTAAAAAGAACGGAAAAACAAAAAAAGAAGTTAAAAGCACTGTTAAAAAAGCTGGAAAAACTGCGGTGTCTGGCAAGAAAATTGCAACACCAAAGATTGAAAAAGTTTCAAAGACAGCTGTAAAAAAAGTTAAAGAAACAAAAACATCTGCGTCTACTAAACAAAAGAAAGTTGAGGTTGAAAAAAAAGCGGTTGTTGTAAAAACTGCTTCGAAAAAGACTAAAAAAGATTTGGCTTTGCACGAATTGTTGATACAACATGCGTTGCAGATGGCTAACTTAAAACCGAATCAGTGTCGTTGGCCAATTGGTGATCCCGATTCGGATAATTTCCATTTTTGTGGCGAAACGGTGTTTTCTGGTAAACCTTATTGTTATGAGCATTGTCGTCAGGCTTATCAATTAACGCCACCAAAGAAGAAATAATAAAAAAACGGAGAAAACCAATGATCGGCGAGAGAGAAAATTTTGATTCACAAGCACGTTATGGTGCTTTGATTATGCGTCCGTATAACATAGATGGAAACGAATTTAATGCGTTTTATGATTCGTCTGACAGATTGATTTTTGTCTTGGATAATACGATAAATAATCAAAAGCCAAATGTTTTGTTGGTTATTAATCCGAGTGCTGATAAAAAATGGGATGAAATTTTATCCGGTGAATATGGTGTTGATTTAGAAACGATTCGCCCAAAGGTGGACAACAAATATCAAAAATTAGATATCGAATATTCTGGTTTGGCGGTATATGACGGTTTGATAAAGGCTTATAATGCTGGTGATGCGTTAGAAGAACCATTAAATCAATTAACAATTTTGCGTGCTTCTGCTGCGCGACACAGTGCGATGATGCGTTTGAATGTTGCAAATGAAAATATTACAAAAATCAATGCGACTATTGTTAAAACAAAAGAATCTATCGTCAGATTACAGGCGCGTCTTAAAACTTTGCGTGCTAAATTGTCTGAGGCAAAGAAAGGAATTGGTCGTGAACCAACAAAACAATCAGCGGCTAAGGTTTTGAAATTGGAAGCTCAAATAGATGCAACCAATGAAAAATTAAAGCGTGCCCAAGAAAGATTGAAATCTGCTCAACGTCGTTTAGAAATTGCTACTGTGGATGCAGAATTAGCTAGTGAATTATTGAATCAACCGTCTGAACAGTTGAAACAGTCTTCTAAGAAGGTAACACCAATAATTGTCGAAACCAAGGCTGAAACACCGGTTGTCAAAACTAAAAAAGTGAAAGAAGAACCAGTTGTTGTTGAAACAGAAGAAACTGAAGAAACTACTACGGTTGAAGAAGACAATGAAGATGATGAAGAAGATGTGAAAAAAGAAAAATCTAAAACAAAAGTTGTCAAAAAAGAAGATGACGACGATGAGGAAGACGAAAGTTTTGATGATGATGACGATTTTGAAGAAGACGATGAATTTTTAGATGAAGATTCTTTCGAAGATGATGATTTCGAAGACGAAGATGAAGATTCTGATGAAGAAAAAGAAGATGGGGAAGATACTGAAAAAGTTAAACCTTTGTTTAATAAAGATCCTCAAATACTAAATGAAGATTTGGCTTTCAAACCAATAACTTTCGAAGCACCTGCTGTTCCGTCATTGGAAGAATCTGAACAGGTACCAGAAGAAACTGTTGAGACAGAAGAAACAACAGAAACAGAAGAAGAAACTGAAAAAGAAGAACCGCAAGTCGAAGAAAAGGTTGATGATAAAAAACCTGTTCTTGAATCTATGATGCCGATTGCAACAGAAAGATTGTCAGAAGTAAAAAAAGAAGAACCTGTTGAGGATTTGCCAGTTATAAAAGAACAAGAAACTGTCGTAGAAGAACCTTTGAAGGTAGAAAACGATGGCGATTATATGCGGCAATATGAACCTGTATTAAACCAGGAATTAAAGGATACAAAAGAAAATAATAATGATAATTATATGCCGCCGAGACCTCCTGTGATGCCTGCGGCACCAGTTATGCCATCGTTACCATATACCACATCTGGCACAGAGGTTGTGCATGAAATAGAAGTCAAAAGATCTAAACCTACCCTGTTTTATTATTTGTTATTGATTCTTTTGATTATATTGTCTGTGTTTACATTATGGTTGTATCAGAAGAATATTAGAAAAACTTCGCCGGTGTTTGCTACAACTGTTGAAAGAACAGAAACGGATAACAGCAAATCTTTTTTCAAAAAGACTGGTAACAAGAGTTATAAACCAGTCGTCATAAAAGAACGTGAAGTTGAGGATGTTGCCCCTTTTTTTGATGAAAAACCCGCTGTTAATCAAAAGGAAACTGTGACAGTAAAGGAACAACCAGAGCCAGAAGAAGATCCAAAACCTGTGTTTGTTCCTCAGGAAGAAACAAAGGGTGCACCACAAGTTATGGATGATGTACCTGGGCGTGTTGGCACTTCAACTCAACCTGTGGAAGAAAAAAAAGTTGTTATGTCTGAAGAAGATGTTTTGGCAAAAAAACCGATTTATGAGCCAGGTTCTAAACATGATGAAATGTTTGTGGCTGCGGATGAATATGTCGGTGATGGTTTACCCGCTGATGACGAAGAATCTGTTGAATATGTTGAAGAAGATATAATATATGCGCCAGAAACAGAAGAAGTCATAGAGCGTGTTGAATATGAAGAACCTTCGTTTGAAAATGAAACAACGGAATATTATGAAGAATAGAAAAAAAACGCCCTTTTGGGCGTTTTTTTTGTCATGCTTTCTATTTCTCTATTATCACCACCGCAGCGGAATAATCATCTTGGTCTGTTATGGATAACATTACGCGTGCGTCTGGTCCAGCCAGTTCTTTTAATGCGTTTTTTGCACCGCCAGCAATAACTAATTCTGGTTGACCGTTGTCATTATGTGTGACGGATATATCAGAAAAAGAAATATCTTCACCAAAACCTGTACCAAGTGCTTTTAACGTTGCTTCCCTGGCTGCCCAGAAATTTGCCAAATGTTTTTCGCTGCGTGCGTTGTCGTCATTGGCATATTCCAGTTCTTTTTTAGTAAAGATGCGTTGTTTTTTGAAAGCGGACCAATCTAGAAATCTGTCGCTTTCTACTAAATCAATACCTATTCCAATTATCATTGATTTTCTTCCTTTTTATGTTCCTTCGCAGAGCATACTAGTAACAAAAGACCGATTCGTGCAAGTAAAAAATAAAAAACATTATTTCAATCTTAAAAAAGTTGATTTTTTAAAGGGTTATGATAAAATTCTTCTCGAAAAGAAACAATAATATTAATGGGGGAATGCAATATGTTTGACACAAAGAAATTAAAAACATTCTCTTGGATTAATGTTGGTAATCCAGATCATGAAGATTTTGAACGTTTGTTGACTGAATATAAAATCGATGAAGATACGATTTCTGATATTTTAGATATGGATGAACAGCCACGTGTTGAAATTGAAGATGATTACAAGGTTATAATTGTACGTTTCCCTATTGCTAATCATGAAATGGATACAACATGGCATACAGAACCTTTGTCTATAATTTATTCCAGTAAAAATGTTATAACCGTTTGTCGTAAAAGATGTGATTTATTGGATAAAATCAAAGACGATGAAATGAATACGCGCGAAACTTTTATTTTGAATATAATTTATTACATTGCTGAATCTTATCTGCGTGCGTTAAAAGAATTAAACAAAAAGGTATTAGCTTCGAAAAAAACTTTGCAGGAACGTATCCGTAAGCAAGAATTAATGCAGTTATTGGAAGTAGAAAACGCGTATACTTTATATATGGCATCTTTAAAGGGTAATTTAACTGTTATGGATAAAATTGATAAAATGCGTGGCTTTGTACAAGACGAAGATAATCAAGAATTGGCAGAAGATGCGCGTATTGAATTCAATCAGGCTGTTGAAGTTGTGACGAGCTATAGCAAAATGTTGAAATCTATCAAAGAGACGTTTGAAAGTATTATTAACATTGATTCGAACACTTACATTAATCGGTTGACTATTTGGAATATTGTTTTGATGGTGCCAAGTGTGATTGTTGGATATTATGGTATGAATATGGAATTGCCTTATGCTGGATATTCTCATACCGCATTGGTGATATTTATATCAATTATGGTTTTGTTGACCGGGTATGGTTTATATACAATTGCCCGAAGAAGAGTTTTTTGATGTATTAATAAAAAACTTGACAATTTATATTTTTTGTATTATTTTTTGGTTTAAATGGTAAAACCAAAGGTGTTAAGATATGATACAAAAAATTGGCAATTCAAAAAATAAGATATTCTCGTTTTTGATGGGGATTGCTTTGCTTGCAACGTCTTGTGGTGAACCAAAGGAAAGACAAATGGCTTATATGACGCCTTCGGAACGCGCTGACTTTGAAGCATACGGTGTTTTACCGGATTATATAGAAAACAATTCCAGTGATACTGATGCGTTATGGGGTATTTTTTTGGTGGCTTTTGCTGTTGGTTTTGGTTTCGTGGTGACAAAAGCAGACGATGCTATTAAAAAGCGCCGTAACCAAAGATTACAACAAATGCAAAAAAACAATCAAAGATAAAAAATCGAAGGATAAAACCAAAGGGGGGTAGATTATGACTAAAAATTATGACGAAGGTATGTATCTTATTGGAATTGAATCTGGTGGTAAGACTTATCTTACTGAAGATGGGCGTAATATTCAAAAGTTAAATAGTGCAAGAAAAGAACCAGAAGAAGTATATGATATCATTGGAGGTATATCAGCTGATGGTAAGATTCATCTTGCTGAAGATTTTGTTGATGATAATATTATTAAATCGAAAGATTCCGAAGGTTATACTATTTTAGGTGTTGGATGTGACGACGAAGAAGAACCAAAGACCGCCAAGGAAAATATTATAAAACAGATAAAGTTTGGTCCTTTTTTGATTACGATACAACGTCGTATGAAACAAAAATAAAAAATCGCCGATTGGCGATTTTTTATTTATATAATTTATCATAAATATAATTGAAATTTGTATCTATATCATCGGTGGGTAATTTTGTATCATAAAATTGGATGTTTGGTTGTTGCGACAGCCATTCTATTGCCGGCATGGTTGTCGATTTGAACGCGGCAATTCGTTTCTGCACAGCATTGGTATCATTATCATCAGAACGGTTACCCCCTTCCCTTATTCTTTTTTGAATATGGGCCATCATCGTGCTTTCTGAGATGTTCAAAAAGATAATTTTAATATTAAATTTATCGGCATAATTTTCAATAAACCAATGTGCTTGACCTAATGTGCGTGGTACACCATCCAAGATAACATCTTTGTCTGTTGTGATATATTTTGCAATTATTGGACATAGTTCGGCATCAGTTAACAATTCACCACGCGTTATTTTTTTTGCTATTTCTGAATCTTTTGGCATTTGGCGTAATATTGCACCTGCTTCCACATAATTAAAGTCATGTTTTTTTAATAATAAATTTGCAAAAGTGCCCTTGCCCGAACCTTGACCGCCCATAAAAACAATCATATTTGGTTTTGTCATCATTAAATCCTTTTTTGTTTTGTGAAGTATATTTTATCATAAAAACAGGTGGAATACTATAAAAAACAGGTAATACAAAAATTGACATTTAATGGTTTGGTATTAAAATAAAATCAAAAGGTTATGATAATGAAAAACAAAAAATTAGAAAAAATATGTATGGTTTCTGGTTTGTCTGTGGCTTTTGCTACCCTGATAATTTCTGCATACTGTATTATTACGGACGATTTTTATTTGCTGTTGCATGGTCCAAAAGAAAGAAAAGCCAGAACCGAACAATCGCGTGTTTTTCAAGAATATGGAAATTATGTTAATACTTTTTATGAACAACAAGATGTTGAAATTCGTTCGTTTGTGGCTGAAAAAACAGCAAAATCTGATTCAATGCGCGCTGTTTTTAAACAAATAGAAAAAGACTTGTTTGACAAGGCTGATTCTTGCTATTACGCGGCAATTTGGTATCAGAAACAAATAAACATATTAAATGATTCTATTTTTTGTGCAGGAACCATAGGTGCAGATACTGTTGAATTTTCAAAGAAAAAGCAACAGTATGTGAATAAAAGAAATACATGTTTAAAAAAATATGAACAATATGTGAAAGAAGGTTGTGAAAAAGCGATAGAACATACATCGTTAATGGATTCTTTTTGGAATAATCGTAATTACACATTACAACACCCCAAAGATTTAAAATCCCAACGTGATAGTATTATGCAAGGTTTGGCTTCGCAAAAATTACGTTAAGAAAAAAGTCCCGCTTTTTGCGGGACTTTTTAAAATCAAAACCAACAAATTATTTTTTGCTGTTTTCAATTGCTGCACCCAAAATGTCACCCAAAACAGAGCCGGAATCTGCTTCGTTAGCAAATTCTTTGACCGCTTGTTTTTCAAGTGTAACTTGTAATGCGCGTACAGACAATTTTACATTGTTGCCGTCAACAGAAACTACAGAAGCTTCTACTGAATCACCAACATTGTATTTAGATGTGTCTTGTTCGTTCTTTTCACGTGACAAATCTGTTCTGCGGATTGTACCACGAACATCGCCAGGCAAAGCCAAGATCAATTCATCAGGTGTGATTTCAGAAACTGTTCCGCATACCACAGCGCCCTTCTTCAAAGTTGTTGCGTTGTTTTCTGCGTTTTCAGTTAATTGTTTGATACCCAATGTGATACGTTCTTTTTCTGGGTTGATGTCCAAGATTTTTGCAGTAACTTCTTGACCACGAACGAATTTTTTCAATTCTTCTTCATCTAATTTGTTCCAAGACAAATCGGAGATGTGAATCATTCCATCCAATTCTGGTGTCAAAGCAACGAACAAACCAAATTCGGTTGTGTTTTTGATCGGACCAGTGATAACATCGCCAACTTTGTGGTTTTCAGCAAATTCTTTCCAAGGATTTGGTTGTAATTGCTTGTATCCCAAAGAAATACGGCGTTTTTCTTGGTCTATGCCCAAAACAACAACATTGACTTCTTGGCCGTTTTGCAAAACTTTGCTTGGGTGAATGTTTTTGTTTGTCCATGACAATTCAGACATGTGGACCAAACCTTCGATATTGTTGCCCAAGTCAATAAATGCGCCATAATCTGTCAAAGATGAAACT
>JAEEGL013952516.1_pt1 | contig 20001 bp, 23 predicted proteins | sample 9134231 | NCBI WGS metagenome assembly JAEEGL01 (sample SAMN16246548, study PRJNA631951) | gut metagenome | biome: gut microbiome; feature: rumen; material: fiber-attached | host: Bos | place: Iran: Karaj | collected 2018-10
GTACTGCCATGAGGTGAACTTCAAGAGACTTGACCGGGCGATGGAGCTGGCGAAGGAGAAGGGCGTGAGTGTGGCGCAGATCGGTCTGGCGTACACGATGAGCAGTGAGATGGATGTGTATCCGATCATCGGGGCGCTGAATGATGCGGAGATCATCTCGAGCATCGAAGCGATGGAGATGAAGCTGACGAAGGCGGAGCAGGACTGGGTGGACTGCACCTCCGATGTGAAGCCCTGAGGCAGAGAGCATCCCGGACAAAACGACACAATACGGAAAAAAGGAGAGAGCATGAAAGAAGTACGCGTAGCGATCATAGGCTGCGGGATGATTTCCCACAGGCACATGCAGATCTATCAGAACATCAACTCTATGGCGGACCGGCTCGGTTTCCGCGCGAAGGTTGTAGCCTGCGCGGGACGTTCTCCCGAAAGGCTGAAGGCCTGGGGCGAGCGGTACCATTTCGCAGAGAAGGACCTGTATCTGGACTATCGCGAACTCCTCAAGCGTGACGATATCGACACGATAGACGTCTGCGTCCACAACAATCTCCATGTTCCCATCTGCATCGAGGTCATGAAAGCGGGGTTCGACTGCTACTGCGAGAAGCCGGCTGCCGCGAGCTGGCATGACATGAACATGATGATTGACTGCGCCGAAAAACTCGGCCGCAAGTTCCATGCGCAGATGAGCTCCATCATGACGCCGCAGAGCCGGGACGCGCGGGATATGGTCCGCTCCGGGGCAATCGGCACTCCCTATTTCGTCAATCTGGAAAACTGCACCAACCGGAGACGCCCGGGCTATGATTTGTGGGATTTCTCCCCGGACTTCTATGCGAGGAGTGTAGCCGGACATGGAACCACGATTGATCTCGGTGTGTATCTGATCGGACAGATCCTCTTCATCCTGGATCTGCCAGAGCTGGAATCTGTCAGCGGTTTCGCCGTACAGGGCATGGGAGATATCGATCCCAAACGCCTGCGCAGACCGGAAGGCTTCACAGTGGAAGACTTCAGCAGCGGCCTGGCGAAGTTCAAAAACGGGATGGGGTTCCATATCCTGTTCTCCAGCGCGTTTAACTTCAATAACTACAGCCAGACTTACATCCTCGGCTCGAAGGGCGGGCTGGAACTGAAGAACACCGATATGGCCGGCGGTCTGCTGGCCATGCCGAATATGCGGCGCATGTGGGGCGAGGCACCCAGCGTCACCTTCCACGGGGAGGTGAACGGTCGCCTGGTGGATACAGATCTGAAGAGCGACTACAATGACGGTGTCCGCAACACAACTGACCCGATGAATATGATTTACAACGACAACCAGATCATGTGGCTGGCCTACAAGCTGGGCATCATCGGCGAAGAAGAACGCTACAACACCCCGGCCATCACCCGGAACATGTTGCTCCTCACAGACGGCATATTCCTTTCGCAGGAGCTTGGCCGCTCGGTTACAGCGGAGGAAATCAAAGAACTCTCACCCACCCTCTACCTGAAAGGTGAGGACTTGAGCTTTGGCCATGTAGATTTCGACCTGGACTACTGAGGATACAGGAACAAAAAAGAACCGCCAAAAGGCGGTTCTTTTTTTTTGTCCGGTCAGAGAAGCTGCTTCAGGGCGAGGAGGTCTGCCTCCGAGGTGGACCAGCTGGTGGCGAAGCGCACCACGGTACGGTTTTCGTCGAACTTCTCCCAGAAACAGAAATCTACTTTTTCACGCAACTGCTCCATCTTCTCATTCGGAAGGATCACGAACTGCTGGTTGGTGGGCGAATCCAGGAAGAAATCATAGTCCTTCTCTGTGAAGATCCGTTTCATCTTCATGGCCATGTCGATCGCGTGCTCGCTGATGCGGAAATAGAGATCGTCCGTGAACAGCGCCTCGAATTGGGCCCCGAGCAGGCGGCCTTTCGCCAGCAGCGCACCGTGCTGCTTCATCTGGTTGATAAAGTGAGACGGTGTGTTGTTATGCGGGAAGACCACGGCTTCTCCGCAGAGAGCTCCGACCTTGGTGCCTCCGATATAAAAAACATCGCTGAGTGAGGCTAGTTCCGGGAGCGTCAGATCGTTCACAGGGCTCATCAGGCCATAGCCGAGGCGAGCTCCATCGATAAACAGGGGGAGTCCCTTCGTACGGCAGACAGAGGAGATGGCCTGCAGCTCTGCCTTGCTGTAAAGCGTACCGTATTCAGTGGGAAACGAGAGATAGACCATGCCGGGGAACACCATATGCTCATGCGCCTCGTCGGCGTAGAAGGTCTCGATGAAGCGATCAATATCCGCGGCGGTAAGTTTTCCGTCGGTACCCGGAATCGGTATGACCTTATGGCCCGTGTATTCGATGGCGCCGGCCTCATGCAGGCTCACATGCCCGGTGTGGGCGGCGATCACGCCTTCCCAGTTTTTCAGCAGGCTGCTGATGATCAGCTGATTTGTCTGAGTCCCGCCGGTGAGGAAAAAAACGTCCGCATCCGGGCAGGCGCAGGCAGAGCGGATCTTCTCGGCAGCGCGTGCGCTGACCGGATCGCTCCCGTAGCCAGGAAGGACCTCGCAGTTGGTTTCGAGCAGGTGCTGCAGGACGGCGGGATGAGCTCCGTTGATATAGTCATTGGCAAAAGACAGCATGGATTCCGCCTCGCTTTCCGTGGTTTTCCTCACTATAACAGAAGATGGCGAGGAAGGGAAGAAAAAAAGACAGGATGTCGGGAGACATCCTGTCTTTTGATCATGCAGCCGGCGCGAGGCAGGAAATGTTCAGAGGCTTTGTTTCGAAGCCCGGAGAAAGACACATAGGATCAGAATATAGCAGACAGTCTTCGGGAGCATCAGCATTCCCAGTATCGGCACGAGTCCTGCCCCAATCGCTACGGGAATATAGAAGAGAAACGAGAGCAGGATATACAGCCAGACGAAGCGGAAGATCCGATCCGCGTGCCGGTTCCTGTAATACAGCCAGCATACTATTGCACCGAGGATTACGAAGGGAACGTTGCGGATGACAGCCCAGGCAAGGCTTCCGCCATTCTGCAGCCAGCCGTTCTGCGGGAAGGCGCACAGTACGGTCCGCACGGCCAGCAGGACCCACACAATGACCGGGACGCGCTGTTTCTCTCCGGAAAAGATCTCGCCGGCGAGAGAGACCATCAGCACATAGAAAACAGTCATCGTTACAGAGGTGACCAGCTTGCCGATGCCGAGAGCGGCGGTGAAGTTTGTTGCGACGAAATAGTTCAGTACGCGGGGGATGAGATGGAAGGAATCTCCCAGACCGAGGATCAGAGCAGCCAGCCCCATGAGTTTCTCCGCCCGGTTTTTCGCCCGGTGCAGGATCACGCAGCCGCAGGTGACGGCAAATGCCAGATATGCGATATCGAAAAGAGATTCTCCGTATTTCATTTGTTGCTCCGGTTTATTCCTTTTCCCAGAGAGCGGTGAAGGTCTTTTCTGCGGTCACGGTGAATTTCTCACCCGGCTGCATAAGCACCTTTTCCCCACGTGCTGTTGTTTCCACGATTACTCCCCGATTCTGATTTTTAGTTACTAATTTAAAAATAACACATCTGTTTCCGACAGACAAGAAAAAAACAGCAATACGGCGCACTATTTCCAGCGATCCGGCACGGTATGGAAATATGATTTGACCATGGGAGGCGGCGCGGACGGGCTCAAAAGGTGCCCGCTTGCACACGGCATACTGATGGGATATACTGGACCTGCAGGTTCTGGATAAAGAAAAATGAAGAAAAAAAGGAGGAGGATCCATGATCAAAATCGTAGCTGTGATGAAAGTGAAGGACGGATATGCCGACACCTTCAAGGCCACCGCGAGAGAGCTTATCGAAAAATCCTGTGCAGAAGAAGGGAACGTGTTTTACACTCTCAATGAGATGATCGGCGTGGAGAACACGCTGGCCTTTATCGAGTGCTGGAAGGACCAGAACGCCATCGATATCCACGGGAAAACGGAGCATTTCACCGGCATCTTCCCGAAACTTGCAGCGCTCTGCGAAGAGGGTTCGACTTCTGCACAGGTATTCACAGAAGTGGAATACTGACCGCTCTGCCGGGAAAAGAGCAGACACCGCATAGAAGTGTCTGCTCTTTTATATGCAGGGGTTCCGGTGTTTGCTCTTCCGGCCGGTGTATGATAAAATACAAATATTCTGCCCGATATGAAAAGGAGAGCGGATCATGGAGAAGCAGAACAGAAACAGGAGACCTTTTTTCAGCCGCTTCGCACTTCGGGGACTTCTGTGCGCCTATGCGCTTTATATGGGATATACCTTCCTGAAGGAGCATTTCCTGGGAACAGCAACGGTACAGCCCCTGCTTTCGTGGCTGTTCGGCCTGGGATTCCTTGCCTTCGGGATGGTTTACGGCATTTTCACCTGGCGCGCGTACAAGACTGCGCGGGACGCGGCTTCACTTCCTCCGGCCCCGGAGGAGGGACGCGGCTCCGAAGAAGAGACCGGATCTTCACCGGAAGCGGAAGAACCGGGTAATGAGGATGCATGATATCCCCTGACCAGAAACCCAACAGGAGGTCAGTGCAATGGAAGAAAAGATCCACGGAAAATACACCCGCATCATCGGGATCATGCTGGTGATCGCTCTGTTTATTTTCGGCAGCATCTATAGCGCCTGCCGTGGAAACAGCATGGGCGCGGGGCTCCGGTTCGATGCGGACGCCTTTGTTTTTCCCGAACGGGACGGTACCTTCACCCGTGTGGAATATACGGAGATCTACGAGCTTGAATACATCGAAAGGGCGGACTACGGCACCCCGGACGGCGGAGAAGTGCGGGACGGAGTGCGTTTGGGAAAATGGAAGAGCGAGAGTCTGGGCAGCTACTCCGCCTGTGCTTCCGAAAGGATCCGCAGCGCCGTCCGCATAAAGGCAGGCGGGATCACGTATGTCATCAACGTGGAAAGCGACTCCACTACCCGGGAACTCTACAAAACGCTGCAGGAAGTGACCGCATCACCCGAGACTGGCATATCTCCTTGAGGCATAAAGAAAAGACAGGATGTCCTCCGACATCCTGTCTTCATGTTTATGGTTTTTTCTTCAGTCCGCAGCAGGCAGCGGGCGCTGCATCGCCCACTCGAAAAGATCTTTCAGGGAGCCCTGTGTATTCGTGAATTCAAACGCGGCTCCGCTTTCCGTGAGGAAACCCACGCGGGAGAAAAGGAATCTCTTCTCGAACCTGTATTCGCGGACGGCACTCCGCTGGACCACCGTGACATCCCTGGAGGTCAGGGCACCTGCGAACAGGATGATCAGGCGGCGGTCGGTGACGGCCAGCATCTTCCGGTTTCCCTGTTCCACACCGGTGAGGATGCAGTTGAGACTTTCATCATCCCGGAGGAGCTGTGCGAGTACATTCAGTTCGCGTCGGTTGAAGAATTCGCTATAGATGGAGAGCTCCTGCAGCCGCTTGTCCAGCGCTTTACGGTTCATACCTTACTGGAGGACAGAATCTTCCTTCAGGAACTTCGTGCTCTTGGCAATGCAGCAGGTGCAGGTCAGGTCGCCGACAACGTTCAGTGCCGTACGGCCCATATCAAGGATCGCATCGATACCGAGGATCATCGCATACGCACCGGCAAGGACTGTGCCTTCTGCGATCGGCAGGTTGATGCCCTGCATGACCATGGCCAGCATGATGGCACCGGCACCCGGGACACCGGCCGTACCGATGGAGGCCAGGGTAGCCAGCAGAACGATCATGCCCATCTCACCGAAGGTCAGGCCGCGGCCGAAGCAGGACATGACCAGGAAGAAGGCGCAGACTCCCTGATAGATCGCAGTTCCGTCCATGTTGATCGTGGCGCCGAGCGGGAGAGAGAAGGCATAGACTTCTTTATCCACACCGAGATTCTCGGCAGCTTCCATCGTTGTCGGAAGCGTACCGTTCGAGGAACGGGTGACAAAGGCGGTGATGAAGGGGATGCGGGCTTCCTTGAAGAAGGGGCCGATCTTGATGCGGAAGATCTTCAGCAGACCGCCGTAGACAAGGATGATGTGGATCAGATATCCGAGGAAGCAGGCGATGGTGACCGTGAGCAGGGCTCCTGCCACTTTGGCGCCGTTCTTGGCGAACACCTCGCAGATCAATACGGCAACGCCTATGGGGGCGTACTGCATGATGCCGCGGACGACCTTCATCATGATTTCGGTGAGGCAGTCGAAGACATTGTACATCGTGGTGGAGATGGTGCGGATCCGCTCATCATCGGAAACTTTCATGTAGGAAAGGCAGAGTCCGAAGATCAGGGCGAAGAAGATGACCTGAAGCACGGTTTCATTGACAAGGGAGGTCAGTACGCTTGTCGGGACGATGTCCGAAATGGTCTTCCAGACGCTGACATCCGCAGTCTTGCCGGCTGCGTCAACAGCCATCTCCGTGACTGTGGCCAGTTCCGCATGAGGCTGGAAGATGTTGGCCATGAGAAGTCCGATGATAACACCGACTGCAGATGTGGCCAGATAGATGATAATGACACGGATGCCGACTTTTCCTACATTTGCAGGGGAGACAGAGGAAGCGCCGACGACCAGGGAGCCGACGATCATCGGGATGATGATCATTTTCAGCAGTCTGGTGAAGATGGTGCCGAACATGCTGATCCATGCGGGCAGTGCTGTGACTCCATTCGCCGCCAGAATGATTCCTGCGATGGCGCCGATGACAAGACCGATCAGGATCTTGTACAGAACGTTGAAGTTTAGGTATCCCCGAAGAATACCGCCCTTCTTGGGTGCTGCGTTTTCACTCATACCCAGATACTCCTTTCCAAATAATGCGTGTAGTAAGCACACAGCTTGCTGATGCTATTATAACGGGAAAGATGGTCATTGGGTAGTTTTTTTCACAGTTTGTTCATATTTTAGTCGTTTCCGACAAAATGAAAGAACAAAAATTTCAACTATTACACAAATCAGGGGCGGACCTTAAATCCGCAGAAACGAATAGCGGACTCGGCCAGTTCCAGTGTGGAATCCACGTAGGGACCGGGATCTGCAAACGCATCTGCCAGGATGGGCAGCTCAGTGCAGGCGAGGATAAAATAATCCGCCCCTTTTTTCCGCAGGCTGTCCAGCATCGTTTGCCAGAGGGGTTCTTCCGGCCGCAGCGGCAGGCCGCCCTTCACCACATCGTAGATCAGATGCATCAGGACTGACCGCTCTTCCGCATCCGGCCTGAGATATGGAACGGAGAACTTTTCGAGCGCACGGCTGTATACGCCGGAGTCCAGGGTGCCGTTCGTGGCAAGGATGCAGGCTTTCCCGCCTCGGAAGAGTTCACCGCAGCGCTGCGCGGTGAGCTCGGGCATGTTCAGGATGGGCAGTGAGGTTTGTTCCTGCAGGCGCGGGAGAAAATAATGTGCGGTGTTGCAGGGCATCACAATACAGTCGGCTCCGCATTTTTCCAGATTCCGCAGGGCTGAGAGCATCTCGGGGACAGGGTCCTTCCCTCCGGAAAGGATGGCCGCAGTCCGGTCGGGAATGGCGGAGTTGCTGTCGATATAAACGCGGATGTGTCCGTTGTCATTGTCTGCGGCCGTGTGTTCCACGATTTTCCGGTAGAAATCTGCCGTTGCGAGCGGGCCCATCCCGCCGAGGATCCCGATGGTTTTTTTCATGTTTCCTCCTATGCTGCAAGTTCTGTGATCACCTTGACGGCCAGCAGGGCCAGTACGATCAGGATCACAGGACGGACGATTTTTGAGCCGTCCTTTATGGCAAGTCCCGAGCCGAGCCAGTGGCCGGCTATGGAAAAGACAGCACCGATCAGGCCGAGAATGATGAAGACTTTCCCGTTGATCAGGGAAGTGAAGAGCGCCCCGATGTTACTGGCGAGGTTCACCAGTTTCACATTGCCCGAGGCGGTGCGCAGGTCCAGTTTAGCGAGTCCGCAGTAAATCAGGATGAGAAAGGTGCCGGTGCCGGGCCCATAGAAGCCGTCATAAGCGCCTACAACGAGGGATGCCGTGAAGACGATCAGTTTCTGCCGGAGCGGGTTGATTTCACCCCTTTCCTCGGGAAGCCTCTTCTGCCGGAGAACCACAAACGCGGTGATCGGGAGCACGATCAGAAGCAGCCATTTCAGTACGTTCCCATCGAGGGCAAGCTGAAGGCGTGTGCCAAAGTGGGCTCCCGCCAGCGCAAGCAGCACCGAGGGGATGGCCAGTTTCCAGTCTGCATAACCGTTTCGCACGAAGCGCGCGGTCGAGACGGCTGTACCGATGCACGAAGAGAGCTTGTTCGTCCCGAGCGCGATGTGGGCAGGAAGCCCTGTAAGAAAATAGGTTGGGACTGAAATGATCCCGCCTCCCCCTGCGATCCCGTCCACGAAGGAAGCCAGAAATACGCCGACGGCCACGATGAGTACCATCCTCCAGGTCAGCGGGAGCGGGAAAAGTATTGCCTGCACGGGCCTCCCTCCTTTCCTGCAAAAATATGCTTAAATGATAGGATGTTTCCGGGAAAAAGTAAAGGGGAAAGGAAATGAAAAAGCAAGCAAAATACGGAGCCGCGGTTGAAGAAGCGGTCGGTTTATGGTATCTTTGAAACAGGAGCGGAGAGATCCGCAATAAGGGAAAAAGAGGGAAAAAGGAGAAAAGGCATCCCATGAAGAAATACACCGAGATGACCAGGGCTGAGCTCCTGGAGGAAAAGGAAGCGGTCAGCGCGCAGTACGGGGAACTGAAAAGCCGGGGACTATCACTGAACATGGCCAGAGGCAAGCCAAGTTCCGAACAGCTGGATATGACGGCTGAGATGATGGACATCCTCCGGTCGGACAGCGACTATGTATGCGACGGGATCGATGTGCGCAACTACGGAAACCTGGAGGGACTGCCTTCCTGCAGAAAACTATTCGCTGAGCTGCTCGGCGTGAAGCCGGAGAACGTATTCGTCGGCGGGCAGGCTTCACTGCAGCTGATGTACGATACGATCGCCAAGGCCTATACCCACGGCCGGGTCAACAGCGAGAAACCTTGGGCGCGTCTGGACAAAGTGAAATGGCTGTGCCCTGCACCGGGCTATGACCGGCATTTCAAGATCTCCGAGAGCTTCGGCATGGAGATGATCACTATCCCGATGACTCCGGAAGGCCCGGATATGGATAGGGTTGAGGACCTGATCCGCGACCCGGATGTGCGAGGAATGTGGTGCGTGCCCAAGTATTCCAACCCGGACGGTATCGTCTACAGCGCGGAGACTGTTCACCGCATCGCCTCGATGAAACCGGCGGCGAAAGACTTTCTCCTTATGTGGGACAACGCCTACTGCGTGCATGAGTTCTTCGGCGAGTATCTGCCGTTCCCGGAGATCCTTTCGGAATGCGCGAAATACGGAAACGAGGACATGGTGTTTGAATTCGCCTCGACCTCAAAGATCACCTTCCCGGGAGCAGGCGTATCGGTGTTTGTCTGCAGCGACCGCAATATGGCTTATACCAAAAAACTCCTGAATGCGCAGATGATCTCATTCGATAAGGTCAACCAGCTCCGCCATGTGCTCTATCTGAAAGACAGGGACGGAGTGCTTGCCCTGATGAAACGGCATGCGCAGATCCTGGGTCCCAAATTCCGCTGTGTGCTCGACTGGCTCGAGAAAGAGATCGAGCCGCGCGGGATTGCGGCCTGGGAGCGTCCGAACGGCGGTTATTTCGTCAGCGTGAATACCATGCCCGGTATCGCAAAAGAGACCTGGCGCCTCTGCAAGGAGGCCGGGCTCACGATGACGGATGCCGGCGCGACCTTCCCCTACGGGAAAGATCCGCAGGACAGCAACATGCGCGTGGCTCCGTCTTTGCCGCCCATCGGGCAGCTGGAACAGGCCATGGAGATCTACTGCGTGAGCATGAGACTGGCGGCGCTGAACAAACTGTTGGGAGATTAATCACCGTGAAAGCCGTATAAAGCCGAAAGAGCCCCGGAGACATATCTCCGGGGCTCTTTCGGCTTTCAGCGGAAAAGAGGATCACTTCCTCTTTTCTCCTTTTTTGCAGCCGTCTTCCGCTTTCACATATTTCTGGACGACGGGGCAGAAAGCCACGACGTTTTCCTTATAGCTCCATTCCTTGATTTTGGCGCACTCCTTGCAGCTGACCGATTTTGCCATATCTACACCTCCCTGCTTTGTATTTGTGTGTTCGGATGAAAAAAGTATACAATACTTTTGCCTGCGGCGCAAGAGGGGGCTGCGTTCCCGCAGAATTCACAGTTTTTTATCATTCTTGCGGACCGCATCCAGTATAAATACAAACAGGGGGATGTTTGCCTGCACATTGAGGGGAGGACAGAATGAAAAGAATGAAAAAAAGCAGCTGTATCTACCTTATCCTGATCTGTGCCGTACTGCTGGTCACGGCTGTACTGGCGCTGATCTGGGGACTGCGCAAGGATGAGGTCACGAGTGTGCCAGATCCGGCCGTCTCCTCTGCTCCGGTAAAGCAGTCGAAGAAGATTGTGGAAGTGGAAAAGATCGTGGAGGTGGAGAAGAACATCACCGGCGAGATCCTGCAGGACGGACTGAAGGAAATGGGATTCCTCGTCACGGAGGAATACTATTTCACAGAGGTCGTGACCTTTTCCAGCGTGAAGAAGCTTTTTAAGACGATCACCCTCGGGATCACGGAATCCAGCTTCCTGGCCAGCTATGACGGGGTGATCAGCGCCGGCGTGGATTTTGAAAAGATCCGTGTGGAGAAAGACGACGGGACGAAAGAGATCACTGTCCGCCTGCCGAAGGCGGAGATCCGCTATCTCGACATCGATCCCGAAAGTTTCGTGCTCTATTCGGAAAAAGAAGGTCTCGGGAACAAGATCTCCATGAACGATTACAATGACTCGCTGATCGAACTGGAAAAGAGCGCGGAGAAAAAAGCTGTTGAGCGCGGCCTGCTGGACCGGGCGGACGAGAACGCGGAGAAAGTGATTGCCAACTTTATCAGCAGTCTGGTGGACACCACGGAATACACTGTGCGTTATCTGGTCGGATGAGCGACGGGAGGGAATGCCATGAAAGAAAAACTCAGGGAAGACGCACTGCTCCGGAAGGGGCTGATCTGCGTGCTGCTGCTTCTTCTGGCGGTGGTCTCGCTGCTTTATGTAGGGGACTGGGCCATGAAAATCGAGACGCATGACCATACGATAGAGTCTATCGATGAAAAAGTGGATATGGTGATGAAACTGTCTGCCGCCTCCGCGGTGGCTTCAGCGGGTATTTCCGCCATTCCCGGGGACACGGCCACGCCGATTGCCGAGAAACTGGCGGATTTCACCCAGTATTTTCTGCTTATCCTCTGTGTGCTGTATGCGGAGAAATATTCGGTAACCATCATCGGATTGGCCACCTTCAAGATCCTGATTCCCTGCGCATGCGTGCTGTTCGGGATCTCACTCTTCAGCGAAAGCGGGCTCTGGCGCCGGCTGGCGGTAAAGTTCGCGGTTTTCGGATTGGCAATTTTCCTCATCATCCCGGTGAGCATCCGCGTTTCGGATATGATCTATACGACATTCGACGACTCTATCCGGAATACGGTGTCTTCCGCCGAGCAGATCGCTGACGACACGGAGGACCTGACCAATGCGGGAGATGACAGCAATATCGTCCAGTCTATCCTGAACGGCATTGCAGAGACAGCTTCGAGCCTTACTGAAAAAGCAGCCGACACACTGAACCGCTTTGTGGAGACACTGGCCGTGATGATCGTGACCGCCTGCATCATTCCGCTTCTGGTGATCGTCTTTTTCATCTGGTTCGCCAAGATCATCACAGGCGTGAATTTCATGCCGGACCTGCTGACCCCGCGCGGCATGAAGCGCATGGCCGGACACAAAAGGAAGCCGGAGCGCGAGGACGAAGCGGAATAAACGAATACGGACAAAGAAAAGAAACTCTCTTCCGTCCGAAGAGAGTTTCTTTTCTTTGTTCGGTCAGCCCGGATCCCCGGTATCCTTCGGAGCCTGCTGTTTCTGAGCCAGATCGTTCGTATCGATCGTGCCGCGGAAAACCACGAAGGTGTCGAAGAGAAATTCCGTGACAAAGTTCAGCAGCATGTTAAGCACGGTGACAAGGTATTCGTTCCAGCCGAGCGTGTCTGCCAGGAAACTCCCGAGCCACGTGGAAAGGGGAGTAAACACCGCATAATAGGCTGCAACCTTCAGCATGGCCACCGGCACGTTGTTTGCCGAGCGGAAAGTGAAGCGGCGGTTGAGCGTGAAGTTCCAGATCACGGAGAGAACCAGCGCGATCAGGTAGCATGGCCAGTAAGGCCATCCGGTAAATTCGTTGAGGAGCGTGAAGGAAACGATCTGAATGATCCCCGCGGAAGCAGAGAACAGGACGAATTTGATTACGCGCCAGAGTTCGGTTTTGTTCATTTGCTTTGACCTCCTGATTTTGGAACGAGGGGTATCATACCGCATCCGGTCGGGCAAATCAACCAAAAAGCGAAGATTTTTCCGAGCGGAAGACCCTGCGGTAATACAGCCGCAGAAGGGTCAGGAGCAGCATGTTATGGGCGATCATACATCCCCAGGCTGCTACAAGTCCGAGACCGAAAACTTTCAGACACAGTGCCGTGCCCAGAATGCGGACACCCCACATGCCGACCACGTTGAAAAGGAAGGGCCGGAAAGTGAGTCCCGCACCCTGCAGCATGCCTTCGGTAACGATGGAGATGCCGTAGAACGGCTCGGAGACGGCCACCATGCGCAGTACTGTACTGCCCAGCAGGATCACAGCCGCATCCCGGGAGAAGAGACGAACCATCGCCGGAGCAAAAAGGAGCAGGAGCCCTCCGCTCAGGATCATAAGAGAAACTTCAAGCACAACGATCATTCTTGCCAGATGGCGCTGACGCTGCGGGTCCCGTGCACCGATGCAGTTGCCCGTGAGCGTGGCGGCTGCGGACATCATGCCGTAACCTGGAATGTAGAAGGCGGATTCCACCGTGTTTGCAATGGTGTGGGCAGCGGTGGAGAGTTCACCGAGAGAATTGATCATGGAGGCGAATACCACATAACCCAGCGAAGTGCAGAAGCGTTGGAGCATGTTCGGAAGTGCCACGGAAAGACAGGGCCTGAGGATCGCCGGATCAGGGAGCAGGCTGTGCCCTCGCGGGGAGATGTCTTTGTGCCGCCACAGGGCCAGCGAGATCAGGCAGCCGCCCGCGGCAATGGCGAATGCGCTTGCGATGGCAGCCCCCTCCACACCGAGTCCGGCACCGGGAAGGGAAAAGCCCCCGAACAGGTGGATCGTGCGGGCGGGAAAGATGAGGAAATAATTGCCGGTCACGTTCAGCAGATTGACCAGCAGACCGATGCGCATAGGGGTCTTCGTGTCACCTGAAGCCCGGAGCAGTGCCCCGAAAATAATGCGTACACTGCGGAATAGCAGGCTGGAATACAGAAGGAGAAAATAGCGGGAGGCAAGCGGCCGGATGGAAGGATCTGCATGCATCCAGGCGGGGATAAAACGGGAGAGCGGCAGAACGATTGCCGTGAAGAGAAGACCGATAAATACAGCAATGAAAACCGCCTGCGCCGCAGCGCGTCGTGCCTTTTCATGATCTCCAGCGCCGCGGGAGCGAGAAATGAACGAAAGAAAACCGACACCGATCGCCGATATGCTTCCGCTGATAAGCCAGTTGAGTGTGGCCGTGCTCCCGACTGCAGCTGTGGCAGCGGTGCCCAGAGATCCGACCATGGCGATATCGATATACTGCACTGCGGTATCCACGAGCTCTTCCAGCATAGTGGGACCGGCGAGCGAGAGGATGCCTGGGACGAGTTCCCAATGCAGTTTTCTTGCCGGAACTGACATGAACGCCTCCATAGAACAGTATGCGTCCCTCAAAAAGGACCGGGTCAAAGAATAGCACCAGGCAGGAAGATGTTCAAGGGGCAGATAAAAAAAGCGGATGATGAAAAATCCGGATTGTTTTTCGACGGAAATACAGTATAATAAAATAGTTGAATTATTGATCGGTCAGAAAAAGATAAGAGAAAGAAGGGGAACCGATGAAATTCTGGGTGCTGCTGCTGTGCCTGATCCCCTGCTCGGTGATCTCAGCATTCCTGGAGAAGCTGATCTTCCGGGTAAAAGGCGGCTGGTTCTGGCTGCTGGTGAAAAACTATATTTTCGTTTTTGTTTTTTATTACGGGGTGCATCTGCTCACGATGGACAAGCCGATAAGTTTCTGGAAGGAGCTGCTGATCACTATCCCGCTTGCTTCTGTGGCGCTGGGGCTGGTCATCAAGGTGATCACCCTGATCAACGAACGTATCAGAGAAGTCTGACGAAGGAGAAGAAAAGATGGCACGATCCTTTTCAGGTATCCGAGGCAGGGTAAGCGATCCTGCGGTCGCACAGGAATATGAATCCGCCGAACGCTTTGATAAAGTGCGTGTGGGAGAGACAGGTGTCTTTTTCCCATATGGATTTTCCATCAAGTATCTCCCGTACAGATCACTCGAACGGGTCTTTATCCGCATCCATGAGGTAAATGGAAAACTGTGCTGCGGGAAAGCGGTGTTTCAGTATTTCCGGCTCGTTTTCATGCGCGGAGGAAAGGAATTCATTGATGTGATCAGCGAGAATGAAGCGGCGATGGACGCTGCGCTTGCCGCAATCAGAGAGAAAGCGCCGCAGATTGCGATCGGCTTCGCCGGCACAAAATGAGAAACCAGCAATAATACATAGATACAGAGGAGAAAATCATGAAAAAGTGTCCATTTTGCGGCAAAGAAAACAAAGACGCCGCCAAATTCTGCACAGGCTGCGGGAAAACCCTGGAAGACGCTGTGATCGAACCGGATCCTCCTGAATGGAGTGAACCGGCGCCCGTTCCTGCTTCAGACCCGGTACCCGCGTTTGCTCCGGATCCGGCTCCCGCTCCAGCTGTCCCCCAGCCTGCGGGGATCCGGAGGACTCCGGCACAGGGAAAGCTGAAGGAACTGGCCGGCTCCAAACTTGCACTGATCATCTGCATCGCTTATACGGTGATGCTGCTGTGCTCGATCTGGACAAGTGCGATCGTGCCCATACAGCTGGCAGGCGAGATCAGCGATGTTCTCAACCAGGTCGATACGGGGGAGTTGGAAGATGCTCTGAATGATGCCCTGGCGGAGTATGATCTGGATATCGATGTGGAAGAAGCCTTTGAATCCGTAAAAGACTATGCTGAGGACCAGCTGAACAGGCCATTGGGCATGGGCCGGCGACTGGTGAGCGCAGCGTACAGCAATGTGCTTTCCATCCTGTTTGCGGTAGCGCTCTGGATCATATACGGCGTGGCGAAAGATACGAACTCCGTCTGCTGCGGCACGACCGGACTCAAGATCCTCCGTGTCCTGCGTACAGTGGGACTTGTGCTGGGGATCATCCTGATGGTCATAGCCCTGCTCGGCATGATTTTCGGCATTTACATGTTTGCCCGTGAGGACATGGAAGAAGCCAAAGGGGCTATGATCGCGATCACGATTGTCTGCGCGGTCGTCTTCCTGCTGGTGCTGCTGTTCCTGTGCGGTGCCGTCAGTACACTGAAAAAGCTGATCTCTGTTTCGGAGAACAGCGGGAAGCGCGGCAGAGTCTCAGGCTATGTTGGATTCTGGCTGTATGTAGGCGGGGTGCTTGCCGCCCTCGGGACGCTCGGAACAGTCGCAGCCGTCGTTGCCCTCTCACCTTCGACACTGCCCGGATTCCTTTCCTGTGCAGGGAGCACCGTCTATTCGTTCGCGCTGGGAAGATTCATTTTCCGCTGCAGGAAAGAACTGAAAACCGTCTGACCGTTTTGTGAAAGGAGAGGACCGGCTGTGACGTTCGAACCCGTACATATCAATTTCAACGTGAAGGATCTGGAAGCTTCCATTGCCTTTTACCAGGAGGCGCTCGGCATGTTTGAGAAGCGCCGGAAAAAAGCGGCGGACGGATCCTTTGAGATCGTATTCATGGGTGCGGAGACCTCACCGTTTGAACTGGAGCTCACCTGCCTGCGGGATCATCCGCAGGCCTATGATCTGGGTGAGGGAGAATTCCACTTTGCATTCCGCGTGAAAGATTTCGCGGAGGCGAAGGAAAAGCACGGAAAGATGGGATGCATCTGCTTTGTGAATGAGAAGATGGGGATCTACTTCATAGAAGATCCCGACGGCTACTGGCTGGAAATCGTTCCTGAGAGACGGTAAAACCCCCGCTCTCTGTACGGAGGAAAAAACATGGGCACGAAAAGACCGCAGCCGGAAGAGCCTGGACGGCCCAGACGCAGAGGCAGATGGATGCGCAGAGCGGTCATCCGGCTGCTGCTGATCTGCGTGCTCGTTCTGGCTGGACTTCTGGCATGGAATTACTATAAGGAAAGACTCTTTGACGCAGGCGGCATCGCAAACCATAAAACGGAGCTGACCGACAGCATCGTGAAGGAAAAGCTGCAGAGCATCGGACAGCTGGTCACATACTCCTATGAGTATGCGGACATCCGTGAAATCAAGGACAGCCGCCAGATTTTCGGGATGAACATCCCCGGGACCACGCATACCATACGGCTGGCCTACAACGGGATGATCAAAGTGGGCTACGAGGTCTCGGAAATCGGGATTCGGGTGGATAACGAAAACCGCGTGATCGAAGTGATCCTTCCGGATCCGAAGGTAACGGACAACTATATCGATATGGACACACTCAGCTATGCGGAGCAGAACAATATCTTCAATCCAATCCGTGGAGAGGAGATCACCGGCGAGCTGGACGAGATCAAACGCGCGGAACTGGAAAGAGCAGTGGAGGCGGGGATCTATGAACTCGCTGCCGGCAATGCAAAAGCGCAGATCAGCGGTCTTCTGGAAGCCTTCAACGGCTATACAGTGAAATTCACCTGAGCGCGCCGTACCGCTGATGAAAGGACCGAAGATGAGCTCTCCCTCGCGCAGATTGGCGCTGGGAGCCGTCATGGCGGCTGCGGGTACTGCACTGATGCTGCTGGGCAGTGTCATCCCGGTGTTCACCTATGTGTCTCCACTGCTGGCCAGCCTGTTTCTGATTCCTGTGGCCGGTGTTGCCGGGAGAAAAGCAGCTTTGGCCGTATGGATCATCACCGCAGGGCTGACACTGCTGTTCGGAGCAGATAAGGAAGCAGCATTTTTCTATGTTTTCTTCGGCTGGTATCCGCTGGTAAAACCGGCGGCGGACCGCATCGGGAACCGGTGGATCCGCCTGTCTGTGAAAATTCTTCTGTTTACCCTGTGCGGAACAGCGCTTCTCGTACTGACGGTGCTTCTGCTGGGGATAAGCGAGAGCCTGATGGAGGTGCCCGGGTTTCATCTGGCCGATCTGGCCTTTCTGCCTGCGATGACCGTCTGCATGCTGCTTTTCGACAAGGCGCTGGAAAAATTGACACCGCGTCTGCAGATGCTGACACGGAAAATCCTGCATTGAAATCAAGAAAAGACCCTGTCCTTCAGGACAGGGTCTTTTCTTGCGGATCTGCTCAGAACAGAGAGAGCTGCTCTTCGGAAGGTTCCTGCTTGAGCATCGAGAAATAGTGATCATGGGCCAGCGCATACTGCTGGTTGAAGTAATCGGTGCGGTGCAGAGAACTGACATATTCGTGCGACAAGGTGGCCAGTTCGGGCTCGGCACGTGCTACGGTTGCCACACCGATATTGGAGCAGACATCGGAGATGCGTTCCAGATTGGTGAGGAGGTTCAGAAAATCCGTACCGGCATAGACATTGCAGCGGCCGTCCCGCAGACGCTCCAGATGGTTGTCCCGCAGGGCATTGGTCATGTCGTCCACGACTTCCTCCAGAGGCTCGATATGCTTGGCGGCGTCCAGATCACGGTGGGCAAAGGCGTTTTCCGCACAGTCGAGGATCGTACCGATCAGATCGGTCATGACGGAAAGCTCGTGCTTTGCCTGCGCGGAGAAGGACGTTTCCTTCTTAATAAGCTCCGTGGCCAGTTCAGAGATGTTCACAGCATGGTCGCTGAGGCGTTCGAACTCCCCGACATCCTTGTAATACTGATCAAGGATGCGTGTATGAAGGTCAAGAGAGATGTGCGGGGCCAGATGGACCAGATAATCACTGAGCCGGTCAGCCAGAGTATCGACATTGTCCTCTTCCTCCAGGATCGCGGAGACGATCTTTTCGTCGTAGTTGCTGAAGAGACCGAGGGCCATCTCGATATTGCTGCGGGAGGCATGGAACATGGTGAGAAGGGTGTCATAGCAGCTGTTGAGAGCGAGAGCGGGGGTGGAAAAGAAGGCGGGATTGAGAGACTCGATCTTTTCCGCATACTTCCCGCGGGCTTCCGGCTCATCCTTGATGATCTTCACACTGAGGCGGTCGTATAGATTGAAGCAGGGGAACAGGACAAGCGCGCAGCTGAGGTTGAAGATCGTGTTGGTGTTGGCGATGCCGCCGGAATTGATCGTTTTGTCCCAGATCGCGTCCAGCAGGCCCAGCCTGTGTACGATCCCGACGACCACGAGCACCAGGACCGTTTCGCTGAGATTGAACAGAATGTTGATGATGCCGACGCGCTTGGCGTCGCTCTTGGCACCGATGGAGCAGACGATGGCGGTGGTCACGCAGTCGCCCAGGTAAATGCCCACGATCACCGCATAGATGGCTTTGAAGGTGAGCTGACCTGTGGCGGAAAAGGCCTGCAGGATACCGATGGTGGCCGAAGAGCTCTGCAGGATGAAAGCCACGCCCGCGCCGGTGAGATAACCGATCACGGGGCTGTCTCCGAGCCGGGAGAACATCGATTCAAAGATCCCGGTCTCTGAGAGAGCATCCACTGAGCCGGTCATGTTCAGAAGGCCGGAGAAAAGGATGCCGAAACCGATGGCAATGTTGCCGATCTTGTCGTGGTTGCCCCTTTTGATGAACATAATCAGGACGATGCCGATGATCAGGGCAAGCGGAGCCAGCGTGGAAGGCTTGAAGAACTGCAGGACCGGGGCCGAGGCCGTGTTCAGGTCCAGCAGACGGATGATCTGACCGGTGACGGTCGTTCCGACGTTCGCGCCAACGATCACGCCAAGGGACTGCTTCCGGGAGATGATCCCGGCACCGACCAGACCGGATGTGATCACGATCGTGGCCGTGGAGGACTGGATGATCGCCGTAACAGCAACACCGAGGAGAAACGCCTTGAAGTGGTTGTTCGTAACGCTCTCCATAGCCCTTTTCAATGCACCGGACGAACTCTCCTTGAGGCTGTCCCCCATGAGGCGCATGCCGTAGAGGAACATGGCCAGTCCGCCGAGAAGCGAGATGAAATTGAAGATATTCATAAAGATCCTCCGGATCCGGTTAGACAGAGTTGATCATACGGCAGAGCCGCATTCTGAATCACTTTATTATATCCCGCCGGTAAAAGGAAGACAAGAGGGAAAAAGACCGGGACAGATCCGGTCCTTTTCCTGTTACTCGGAGGCGTGACCGCCGCTTACAGCGGATCAGAAAGGAAAACGGATAAAATAAAAACTCTGAGAAAAAGAAAAGGCAGGACAGGTGTTGCCTTCCTGTCCTGCCCTGCCAGGGGAAAAATGAAGAACAATGCGATTGGTAGCTGAATTACTTGCCGTTCCACTCGTCGGCAGCAGCCTGGTAGAAGGCAATGATCTTGTCCATGCCGGCCGCGTTCATCTCATCGTTGAACTTCGCGATGAGCTCGGGGGTCGCTTCCACTTCGCCGGCGCCGAGCGTCGGGTAGTACTTGTCGAACACGTTCTTTACAGCGGTGAGTTCGTTCGCAATCTCAGTGTTATCAAGAGTCATGCCGAAGTACTTGGAGATCGGAGCGTTGTCATTGTCCTTGAACTGGTTCTCACGGAGTGCCGCGCCTTCCGGGTTCACAGCCGGATAGCTGTGGAACTGGTTGCCCTGGAAGTACTCAAGGGCCTCATACTTGCGGCCTTCGAGACGCTGGGCGCAGCCGTCGATCACTTCATAGTCTCTGCCTTCGATGCCCCA
>JAEEGL014381006.1_pt1 | contig 20001 bp, 14 predicted proteins | sample 9134231 | NCBI WGS metagenome assembly JAEEGL01 (sample SAMN16246548, study PRJNA631951) | gut metagenome | biome: gut microbiome; feature: rumen; material: fiber-attached | host: Bos | place: Iran: Karaj | collected 2018-10
ACAGCCATTAACTACAACAAGATCACCTGGCATGAACATGTTTACTTTTTCTCTATCTTCATAGCTTAAAGAAAACCACTCGGAATTGTTGAAAATGTAATCAGTCTCGTTGAAAGCGGCGCTATCTGCAGAGGTCGTACCGTAGCCCATAATATCTTCCTTCGATAGATTATCTAAGTAAGCTAAGTACTGCTCTTCGTACTCATCATTCTCGAATTCAAAACCAAAGCGCTCACCATTTATTTCAACAAAATACGCTGCATCCGTATCATAATCAGCACTTTCTTCAACCACTGCATAGTCAAATGATATCTTTTCATCCGATTCATGATCCTCGTCAGGTCTATAGTGTGTGCAGACTGAGGCGTTACCATTTGGATCCTCCAAAAGCTTTATAGGCAATACTTCGATATGATAGTACTTTGCAAACAATAATGCATTGTCATCATTGATACCATTAAGCTGAATTTCACCTGGTAGACTAGCCTTGTCCAAGAAGTAATCTAAGAGTGCTCCATCAGATGCTAGCGCCACTGAACAAATAGGGCCGGCGGCCTTTACCTCAAAACAAGGATACTCGTATCCCTCTACCACATCTAATGCTCTACCCACGAGTACCATTCGGGAAGTAAAGCTTGGCTCTGCAACATTAATGAACTCACAAAGCTTTACGCTAAGACCAAGCTGAGCTCCTGCTGCAACATGAAACTCATCCAAATCAAGGCTGACATCTTCTAGGTAATTAACATTTCCTATATCAAAATCACTGGTATTTTCATTAATTGAAGCTGCACCGCCTGATTCGTTGTTGTTTGTTGATAGACACACTGGGTTCTGTGGCTCAAACTCTACTGTAAGGCCTAAGTCCGCATCCAAAAGAATACTTGGGCTTACCTCGCAGGAAAGGACACCAACACCAAGTGGAAGAGCTGGTAATGCCACCTCAAGGTCAGCAGTAATATTCTCCAGCTTTACATATGGTGTAAAGGAAACATCAAAGCTAACATCCTTATCATCTTGTACATAGGCGTATATCTGAACACCCTTTAAGACAATTTCTACATCACCTGAAGCTGAGCCCTCAGCTGAGACACCTTCTTCTTCCTCGTCTTCGTCGTCTGATTCTGCCTCTGAATCATCATCAGTTTCTTCAGATTCATTATCCTCATCGGACTCCTCGTCTGACTCCTCTTCCTCAGATTCTTCTGCATCCTCTTCTTCGGAATCTTCCTCATCGTCGCCGGATAAAACTACGCCATCAACGGAGAATTCTGAAAGCTCCCATCCCTCATTGGAAACAGTTCCTTTAATAACAATATCCACCGAATGAGATGCATTATCCTTTGTAGCGCATGCAGAAGCTTGAGGATTAGCAAAGGCTGTGTCCCCTGTCATATCATGAACCATAGACCAATCAACGTATCCAGCAATTGTGTAGTCCTCTATAAGATCTGCCTGAGAATTCACTGGCTCAGTCATGATGTCATATTGACCACCATCCCTTGCTTCTACAGCAACGACTTTGCCACCATGCATTATTCCATTTTGGTCTAAATATACAATTTTCTCATCGATTTGAGGTTCATAGCCATTTGTGTCGATTATGACCTCACTCTTAAGAACACCATCTTCCTCAACCTGGTTGAAATACTCAGCAGTCCATTCCTGACCGTCTACTACATTCTCAGCAAATTCCACTTCGTTTTTTTCAACATGATAATCTCCAGCTTCAGGCAGAGCTTTGAGGTTCTCGATAAGTGCAGTCGCCTGCTCCTGACCAATGTAAGAATCGATGTAGTTCTCATCTATCAGACCTAAATCTACTGCCACACTGCATTTATTCTCAAGTGTGTTTTCCTTTCCTTCCAAATAAAAGTCAAGGCAAGCACCCCCAAGCTTTTCAAAACCTGTGGCCACGGCAAAGCTACCGTTGATTTTATCGCTATTGTACTCTGTGTAATCAGTAAACTGAAATGCCTCATTAAGCATTTTCATCCACTGAGCTTGAGAAAGTGCATCCTCCTCTGAAACAGGAACAAACTCTATTTCTTCAATGTCAGCATTTTCTGCCGCCTGCTCAGCTGCATTATCACCAGCGCCCTTTTTGTTCTTGTAAAACTTGTAGCCAAAGAATCCACCTACGCCGAGGCAGACCACAAGAACTATGGCTATTAATACCTTAAAAAACTTTTTCATACTACGCCTCATATAAATATCATTTACCTATAAATCGCAAAAATCATTATATATGCATGTAAGAATAAATTCAATTAGGTTTTTTTATAACTATCCGAGTATTTTGAGACATAAAATTACCCTTGATGATTAATCACCAAGGGTAACTCCTTATTGCTATTCGGGAAGGCATCGCCCATGCAAATTGCCTTCGGCAATGGGCGCGCCGTGGCAATAAGGTTCTTCCCGCAAGCGGGTCCCTCCTTATTGCTACTCGTATTCAATCCCAATCATGGTAAGACCATGGGCTGGGGCTGTTGGGCCGGCAAGCTCGCGGTTGCGACCACGGAAAATCTCAAGCATGTACATTGGCTCCATCTCACCGGCTCCCACTTTGATAAGTGTGCCTGCGATGATGCGAACCATGTTGTATAAGAATCCATCGCCAGTGATACGAATATGGATTACATCGTCCTCTTTGTAAACCTTTGCGGTGTAAATTGTACGCACTCTAGATTTAACCTGCGCCTTTACTGATGAGAATGAAGTAAAATCGTGCTGACCAATCAAATAAGCTGCCGCCTCATTCATCTTGTCCACATCCAAATCATAGTAATAATGGAATGTGTCCTTACGCTTTGTTGGGTCAGGCATCTTACGGTTTAAGATTTTGTACTCATAAGTCTTGCGGCAAGCTGCATATCTAGGATGAAAATCATCATCAACCTGACATGAATACTGAACCACGATGTCATCAGGCAATCTCTGGTTAAGTGCAAAGCTGATTTTGTCAGCAGGCATTCTTGAATTAGTATCAAACACTGCTACATTTCCTAGTGAATGCACGCCTGCATCGGTTCGGCTGGCACCCATAATTGAAATGGGCTCTTGCAATAAATCTGTAAGAGCCTCATTAAGCTTTTGTTCAATTGTCACTCCGTTTGGCTGAATCTGCCATCCAGAGTATCCGCTGCCATCGTAGGCAACTACAATCATTACTCGCATATTATAAAATTCCTTTAACTACAAAAAATACAATTATGTATGTAAATATACATATATATGCTCGCTGATCCAGTGAGCTGTACTTAAGTGGACGCATCTTTGTGCGGCCCTCACCACCATTATAGCATCTGGCCTCCATTGCGTAGGACAAATCGTTTGCTCTACGGAATGCCGATACAAATAATGGAACCAAAAGTGGCACCATGTTGGTAGCCTTTTTTATAAGTCCACCAGTTTCAAAATCAGCACCTCGTGCCATCTGTGCCTTCATGATTTTGTCAGTCTCCTCAATGAGAATTGGTATAAATCTAAGTGCGATTGACATCATCATTGAAATCTCATGCACTGGCACACCAACCTTTTTCATAAAGCCAAGTGACTTTTCAAGGCCGTCTGTAAGCTGATTTGGTGTTGTGGTAAGTGTCATAAGTGATGTTCCGATAATGAGCAGAATCATTCGGCTAGTCATTAACACTGCATTTTTTAGACCTACATCTGAGATTGTAAAAATCCAAAATTTTGCAATGGTCTCTCCCGGTGTTAAAAACAGGTTGAACAATCCGGCGATTACAAGCAACACGACGATTGATCTAAGGCCCTTTACCATAAATGAGAATGGTACATGGCTCATCATAATTATTCCTGCCAATGTCAACAACACTATGCCAAATAGCACAACGTTATTCGCAGCGAACAATGTAATAATAAATACTAATGTGGAAAACAGCTTAACTCTTGGGTCTAAGGAGTGAATAACTGATTCCGCTGGATAATATTGTCCTAAAGTTATTTCGCGTAACATAGAATCTCTTCCTTTGCTTCTTCTACTGTGGTCACATCTGTCTTTACCTTAAAGCCTGCATCCTTTAAGTCATTCATAACATATGTAACCTGAGGAGCTGCTAGACCCATTTTTTCAAGCTCCTTATAATGTGCAAACACTTCCTTTGGAGTGCCATCAAACGCTGGCCTTCCTGCATCCATTACAATAATTCTATCAACGTAGTTTGCAACATCTTCCATTGAGTGAGATACGAGAATAACTGTATCACCACGTTTTTTGTGCATTTCAGAAATCATTCCTAAAATATCATCACGGCCCTTTGGATCAAGTCCAGCTGTTGGCTCATCGAGAATGATAACATTTGGCTTCATGGCAATAACACCTGCAATGGCTGCACGACGCTTTTGTCCACCAGATAATTCAAATGGAGAAGCCAAGTAAAACTCTTCTGGCAAACCTACAAGACCTAGAGCCTCGTAAGCGCGCTTTATCTGTTCCTTCTCATCAAGGCCCTGATTCTTTGGACCAAACTGTACATCCTTGAAAACGGTTGTCTCAAAGAGCTGATGCTCTGGATATTGGAAAACCATTCCAACCTGTGTTCTAAGCTCTTTGATATCGTAATCCTTATCGTAAATATCCTGTCCCTGATAATAAATATGTCCGTCTGTCGCCTTGATTAGTCCGTTTAAATGCTGAACCAAGGTAGACTTTCCACTACCAGTATGACCAATAATTCCAATAAATTCTCCCTGCTTTATAGAAAGGCTAACATCATCTAAAGCCTTTACCTCATAGGCAGTATTTGGGCTGTATCTATATGACACATGGTCAAGAATAAGCACATTATCCTTTGGATTGCCTGGCTGTCTGCCATCTGCCTGAGCTGTTTTAAATGAACTCATGCCATCCATAGCAGGCTTTAAATAATTCTCCTTTAATGCATCCACAAGCTCTTTGCGGGTTAGAATGCACTCTGGTAAATTGAGCCCTGATTTTCTAAGCTCATGGGCAAGCAATGTGACCTGGGGAACGTCCAAGCTGTGTTCCTTTAGCAATTCAACATTCTTGAATATTTCACGAGGCTTACCCTCCATGAAAACCTTGCCTTTTTCCATTACAAATACATAGTCAGAATCTACTACCTCTTCCATGTAGTGTGTAATGAGAATAACTGTAATCCCCTTTTCTTTATTAAGGGTATGTACAGCCTGGAGCACGTCTGCTCGTCCATCTGGATCAAGCATGGCTGTTGGCTCATCTAAAATAATACATTTTGGCTCCATAGCCATAACACCAGCGATAGCAACACGCTGTTTTTGTCCGCCAGAGAGCTTGTTTGGGGAATGACTCTTATACTTGTACATTCCAACCATCTTTAGAGCCTTTTCCACCCTAGTGAGAATTTGCTCTGTTGGCACACCGATATTTTCAGGACCAAAAGCCACATCCTCATCAACAACGCTGGCGATTATTTGATTGTCAGGATTTTGGAAAACCATTCCTGCAGTCTGACGTACTGCGAAAGTATATTCATCATCAGAAGTATTCATTCCATCAACCCAAAGAGTTCCCTCTGATGGTGTGAGAAGCGCATTAATGTGCTTAGCGAAAGTAGACTTGCCAGAGCCATTATGTCCCAAAATAGAAATAAACTGACCTGGCTCTACATTAAGATTAACGTGATCAAGGGCAACTTGAATGCTTTCAATATTTCCCTCTTCATCACGTCTAAAATATTCATGTACTAATTCTTTTGCTCGAATAATTGACATTGGTACCCACTATTCCTTCCAGTTGAGTCTATGCAAATTACCCTCGGTTTCTAATCCAAGGAAGTCGTTCTGTCTCAGTGCCTCATACAAAATAACGGCAACTGAATTTGATAGATTAAGTGATCTAATATCATGCCCCATTGGAATTCGAACGCAATTCTCCTCATTGTCTACAAGGATTTCCTCAGGAATACCTGCTGACTCCTTGCCAAACATTATGTAGCAGTCTGGCTCATAATTCACTTGGGTATGTGTCTTTTTGGCCTTTGTGGTGGCCATATAAACCTTTGCATCAGGATTCTTTGCCTTGAAGTCATCCCAATCATCATAACGGAATACTTCTAGCTTGTCCCAATAATCCATGCCTGCTCGCTTTACAGTCTTGTCTGTAAGGACAAATCCTAGAGGCTCAATCAAATGGAGTCTCGTGCCTGTGGCACAGCATGTTCGCCCAATATTACCCGTATTAGCTGGAATTTCGGGCTCGTGTAAAACTATATTTAACATTAATAATACCTACGTCAGTTACGTCTACAAGCCTTAGTATTTCTCCGCTCGACTAACATGTCTCGCTTGAGAAATCTAAGAGCTTGATGCCTACTGACTTACTCTTTCTATTTACTCCGCTCTCAATTCTTCGATGAATTCTTCTATTCTATCCATAGCCTTCTTAAGGTTTTCCAGTGAATACGCGTAAGAGATACGCACATTTCCCTCACCAGATTCTCCAAAAGCTGTGCCAGGAACAACAGCTACTTCCTTTTCGCGAAGAAGACGTGTACAGAATTCCTCTGAGCTCATTCCAAACTCTGCAATAGATGGGAAAATGTAAAAGGCTCCAAATGGCTCAAAGCATTTGATTCCCATTTTTCTAAAGCGATTTACGAGATAGCGACGTCTGTCATTATATTCTTCTCGCATGTTTGCCACATCCTCGTCACAGTCGCGGATAGCTGTAACCGCCGCATACTGGCTAGTAGTTGGCGCACACATAATAGCAAACTGGTGAATCTTTGTCATCTGTGAAACGATAACCTCTGGTGCACAAACATAGCCAAGTCTCCATCCTGTCATAGCATGACTCTTTGAGAAACCATTAATATAAATTGTGCGCTCCTTCATTCCTGGGAAGCTTGCAATTGAAACATGGCCCTGGCCAGTGTAAGTGAGCTCGCCATAGATTTCATCTGTAAGCACGAACAAATCATGCTTTTTAACGATTTCTACGATTGGCTCTAAATCAGCCTTTTCCATAACAGCACCAGTAGGGTTGTTTGGAAATGGCATAATAAGAATCTTTGTCTTGTCTGTGATGGCTGCCTCTAATTCATCAGGCTTTAGTCTGAACTCATTCTCCTCTTTCAAAGGAATAGCTACAGGAACACCACCAGCAAGGATTGTACATGGCTCATATGAAACATATGAAGGCTGTGGAATAAGTACCTCGTCACCTGCATCAAGCATTGCACGAAGTGCCACATCAATACCCTCTGAACCACCTACAGTCATAAGCATTTCCTTTAATGGGTCATAATGTAAATCATAATGACGCTCAAGGAAATCTGCTATCTCAATTCTAAGCTCCTTTAATCCAGAGTTTGAAGTGTAGAAAGTACGGCCTCTCTCAAGAGAATAAATTGCCTCATCTCTAACCTTCCATGGTGTATCAAAATCAGGCTCGCCAACGCCAAGAGAAATAGCCTCTGGCATCTCAGCTACTATATCAAAAAACTTTCTGATACCTGATGGTTTTATTTCTGTGATTGTTTTATTTAGAGGGTTTCTCATAGGCTCACCTTCTCCCTCTCATCAACGTGCTTCTCTGCCATGATGATACCGTGGTCTTTGTATTTCTTGAGTACAAAGTTTGTTTGTGTTGAAAGCACTGAATCAAGTGGAGAAAGCTTTGCTGAAACAAAGTCTGCAACCTCTCTAAGTGTATGTCCCTCGATAGAAACCATAAAGTCATAGCTTCCAGAAATAAGATATACAGCGTCTACCTCTGGATAATTGTAAATGCGCTCAGCAACCTTATCAAATCCCATTCCTCTCTGAGGTGTAACACGAACCTCGATAAGAGCAGAAACCTTTTCTACAGAAGCCTTGTCCCAATTAATAAGTGTAGGATAACCACAGATAACGTGCTCGTTTTCCATAGCCTCAAGCTCATTCATAATTGTAGCTTCATCTGTGCCAAGCATCATAGCCAAATCTGCTAAGTCAATTCTCGAATTATGTTCTATGTAAGTTAAAATTTTTTCTCTCATATTATTTACCCCTTTATATCATATAGTGCATCAGTTTTTGGTGGCTCGAGAAATCTCTCCTCATCACCGTTCAATACGCGTTTATTGTTTGAAGAGTTGGACTTCCCGATAATGGCGGATGCGACCCCCGCGTCCGCTAATTTTCTAACTAATCCGTTGCCATCCTCAGTTGCAATAAGCATTGCCCCAGAAGAAATAAGCTCATAAGGATTAATTCCAAAAAACTCGCAAACCTCTATAGTTTCCTGTTTAACAGGTATTGCTTTTAAATCAACATCAAGCCCTACACCTGATGCCTCTCCCATTTCCCAAAGGGCACCGAAAATACCGCCCTCGGTAACATCATGCATAGCAGCTACGCCGTGCTCCACTGCTACGCGGCTCTCTGGAAGAACGCTCAAGTACTGGTCAAACCCCTTGGCAGTATCTACTAGTGACTGTGGCAATTTAGTAAGTAATTCCTGCTCATGGTCCTTGGCAATAATTGATGTCCCCTCTAGGCCAATCCACTTAGTGAGAACCAAATCCATACCAGGCTTTGCACCACCTGTTGAAACCATCTGGCCTTTCTTGACCTTGCCAACAGCAGTAACTGAAATAAGTGGCTGATTTACCGCCTCTGTAACCTCTGTATGGCCACCAATTACCTGAACATTGTAGCGCTTGCAGGCTGCGTCAACCTGCTCCATTATGCCCTTTAGCTTTATCTCACGCATCTTTGGTGTAAGAAGCACTGTAAGCAAAATACCGATAGGCTCAGCACCAGCTGATGCCAAATCATTTACAGAAATAGTTACCGCAAGCTCACCTATATCGGAAGCTGTGCCTGTGATAGGATCTGTTGACAATACCATTTCTTCATCAGGTCCTATCTGAACTGTTGCGCAGTCCTCTCCGATATTAGGTCCATTGCCTACCTCAGGTCTCTTTACATGAAGTTGTTTGATTACAGAACGCTTTAGTACGTTCTCTGGAAGTTTTCCAATTTGCATTTTATGTCCCTATATTTCTGAGTTGTCTACTACTGTCTCTGTGTTCTCTGTTGGAGTTGTCTCAGTTGTTGTATCAGTAGTAGTGTCTGTAGTTGTATCCGTTGTTGTGTCAGTTGTTGATTGAGTAGTTGTATCAGTTGTTTCTTGATTTGTAACCGAATACTTTGGTGTGATTACGAATGGTGTGGAATTTGAAACACCTGGTGCATAAGTAGCAATCGCTGTTGCAATTGTAGTTGCATCCTGCGTAGCCACTGCCTGAAGCATTGCCGCTGAAAGGTTTGGATCCTCAGACGCTATACCAACTGTAACTGTTCTGTTTGAAGGATTGTACTTGCTGTTGTTGTATACAGTGCGGCTAACTTCCTCGCCATTCTCGTAAACAATCTTCCAAAGCTTTGCTGTATATCCTGTATGACCACTAACGGTTGTTGTCATCTTTCCAAGCTGTACATTTGGGTCTGCCACCCATGTCGTTGCCTGAACATTGACTGCTGTAATCTCTGACTCGTATTCTACAGAATGACCTGGGTCATCCTCTTCTTTTCCATAAATATTAAAGTATGCATTGTTACCATCGCAATAGCCTTCAATATAAATAGGATAATTCTTGTTGTTGCGAACCTGGAAATCCTTTCCACCAGATTCTGAAATAGCCGCATCCTGTGAAGGAGGCACATAAGAAACAATCATTGAATGGCTAGAACGTGTAACAACCTCTAGCTCTGCCTCTCTAACTGCGCCATAGAATGTAGTAGACACCTGGCAGATACCACCGCCGTAAGTCTCAACAGTTGTACCATTCTCGTATGAACCAGCTAATTGGTAACCATTTTCTGCAGTAAATGGTGTAATTGTATTAAGAACTGAGAACTCATCTCCTGGATAGAGAATTGTTCCATTTATAAAGCTAACGCCATTGGCAACGTTGTTCTTTCGCGCTGATGATGAAGAGCTGTAATCTGTACTAAATGAACCAAGCAAGTCAGTAATCTCTGCAAGCTCTTCCTTGCTACCTCTAGGCTCCTTTACCTCTGTCAAAAGGGTAATCTCCGCATCGCCGCCATCCCAATCATTCTCAATATAGTCGATTAATAAATCTGCAGAATCTTCTATTTGAACTACAACACCAGATGTACCTTCGTGGAAAACAAATTCTCCATTTTCACGTGTAAGGTAGTCATCACTTGCCTCATCATTTACTTGAGAAGATGCAGAATTCAAATATGTAATAAGGCCTGTGCGGTTTGCACTAGTTGACAAAGTGAAGTTCTTTGTACGGCCCTCTTCTATATCCTTTGAAGCCTTGAATCTCTCTACGAAATTGCCGTAGCTACCGTAAGTAGCCGCCTTTACTGTAACATCTGCATTTTTGGCACCTATACACAAATCCTTGCCTGTGGCAGTAAAGCTTTGGTCATTTGCCAAAAGTGTAAATGTAACATCATCATATTGAGAATAGTAATCAACTATAGCTGCATTTGCCTCTGTCACTGTCATTCCAGAAACATCGATGCCCTCAATAGTGACACCATTTGGAATAACTCGATCATCTTCTACTATTTCGTCCCCTGCGCTTTCAGCTTCCTCGTCTGAAATTTCTTGTTCTGTAACCTCTTCAGTCTCTTCTGTTGCATGTGCAATGCTTGGCTGCTCCCATGCCATACCAAAATTGCACAATAATAAGGAAACCATTATTAGTATTTTAGATTTTTTCATAACAACCTCTATTAAAATATATTATAATTATAATAAAGCTGCAGCAATTGTAGTAAATAGCATGCAAATGACTACAACTACGAGTACTGCTCCCGCGATTATTTGTTGTTTTTTATTTCGTCTCATAAATACACCTCACATATAAAGGAGAAACCACTATGGGCTTCCCAATATTACCTTTTTTCTTGCTCTTTTTGGTATGGCTTTCGTTTAGATTCCATTCCTTAAAATCAAAGCAAGAACAGCAGGAAATGAGCTTTTGGGATAAAGAACGTCAAGCTAATATCACCCCTGCAAAAGATATATCAAATCTAAGATATATTACCATTCCAATGGAAAAATTTCCATTAAATTTTAGTGATGATGAAAAAGTAATTGAAATTGAAAATGAATTAAAAGAATTGTCTACTCACAAATTACTAAATCTCACTGGAATGACAAATACCGATTTGAAACTAACTTATGGCGTGCCTAATTTTGAAACCATGAGCAAAATCGGGGATGATTTTGACAGAGTTTGCGTTCTAATTAATAGCTATGCCAAGTATCTCATTGCCTACGAGCACATGGATGACGCCATCGCTATTTTAGAGTTCGCAATAGGCGTTGGTACAGACATTAGCGAATCCTATGTTATACTCGCCGAGTGCTACGAAGAGCTAGGCATGGAGAATAAAATCGAACTATTAAAGAAACAGGTTGAGCAAAGTAAGCTCTTACTAAAGAATTCCATCCTATCTAAAATCACTGCAAAAACAGTTATTAGCTCTGACGAGCAAGCTGTAGATATGAAGCTATAATTTCTATATTAATATAGTAATAAAGGGACGACCAAACGGTCGTCCCTATTTTTTATTCTGCCTCTTCTAATCTAGGTTCTGTATCATTTTTCTTTTTAAGATATCTCTTGATAGCCTTGTACTCAAGGAATCCAATTAATACGATTAATACTACATCAACTGCATAGAGAATCTTTACCCAAGTTGGACGGCCAATAAGAACCTCGTTCTCATATGCACGGCTGTTTACAACTGTGTAGAGAATGTTCTTTGAAGCCTGTCTCATAGCGATAACAGATGTTGCAGATTCCTGATCTGTGACAGTTGACTGAGGGGTTTCGTAAGTTGCAAGCATGAGGTCACAACCATTTCTAATCATTCTGTCTGAATCCTGGTATCCGTATCCACCGAAGTAGTCTGTTTCAGCAAGACCCCTGAAGCCCCACTCATCACGAAGTACTGTGTTAAGAAGCTCTGAGCATGCCTCTGCTGGAACTGTACCAATGTTATTGAAAGCTACCATTGTAGCACCTGGGTTTGAGTTCTTGAATGTAATTTCAAATGACTTGAGATAAACCTCACGGAGAGACTGCTCATTAAGCCATGTGCAAAGGAATCCTGTACGGTTTGTTTCCTGATCATTTGTAGCGAAGTGCTTTACGTATGAATATACGCCGTGCTCTCTAGCGCCATTTACAGCGTTTGCACACATCCAACCAGCAAGTACGCCATCCTCTGAGAAGTACTCGAAGTTACGTCCACCAAATGCTGATCTGTGAGTGTTTGTAGCTGGTGCATACCATCCTGATACATCCATCTCATCTGCCATCTGGCCAATTGAATCACCAAATGCATATGCTAAATCCTTGTTCCATGTGCAAGCGATCATTACTGCTGCTGGGAAACCGATAGAACCTTCACCTGTAAAGTTGTTGTTGATTGAAGCAGGGCCGTCACAATCGTATGTCATAACCTTGCCGATTGAATCAACTGCTGATGTCTCGTATCCACCAAGTGCGATAAGAGTATTCATATCAGAAACTGTAAGCTCATCAAGAAGCTCATCCCACATTGGGTCATCATAGTCTAAGCCTCTAAGGTCAGCAAGCTGAATTCCGTTGTCTGCACCTGTTGTAGGCATCTCATCTGAATCATCATTATAGACTGTTGGATCATAGTTTGTTTCATTATAATATGTAGCCTTAAGCTCTTCTCCAAGCTCATATACTGTTGGAGCTGCTGTTGCTTCGTCATAATTTGCAAATCCATCTGCTCTTGAAAGATATGTGAAATTCTCACCCTTAGCAAAATCAAACTGATTTGTTGCTGCAACCTGATCAGAGTCTCTCTTGTTTGACTCATCATAAACAACCTTTGAAGCTACATTAACTGTATCTGTAGCAATCTTGTTGTGAGCATCTGTGTTGATGGAAATCTCATAGTCGCCTGCGTCAAGGACATAGCAGCCCTCTCCCTCAGAATCATATGAAGCCATATCTTCTACAGCAAATGAGATTGAAATAGTCTCAGAAGCTCCTGGCTCTAACTCAGAAGTCTTTTCGAATGCAATAAGATTTGCAGCTGACTTCTCAATACCGCCATTTGTATAAGGTGGGTTGTAGTATACCTGAACTACATCCTTACCAGCAACGTCACCTGTATTAGTAACTGTTACGTCAAATGAAACTGTTGTGCCATCATTTGTGATAGCGCCCATTTCCTGGCTGAATGATGTGTATGAAAGTCCATAACCAAATGGATATACAACAGCATTGTCATAGTCAAATTCCATGTTGCCAGCCTCTGCCTCTGCATAAGCTGTCTCATAGTATCTGTAGCCTACATAGATGCCTTCTACATAGTTTACAAATGTTGGATAAGACATGCCGCCTTCTGCGAACATATTCTCATATCCATATTCTGACATGTTTGTGTAATCAAAATCACCAAAGTTGTTTGCTGTTGGTGTAGAAAGTAAGTCTGCTACAAATGTGTCTGCAGTCTTACCTGATGGGTTTATCTGACCTGCAAGAATCTCGCCAAGTCCATCAAAACCTGTCTGGCCAGTACCTGGACAATAAATAACTGATTTAATCTGTGAGTAGTCGTTTACAAAACCAAGCTCCATAGCATTTGCTGAGTTAACAACTACGATTACCTTATCAAAGTTTGCTGTTACTTCATCAAGAAGTGCCTGCTCTCTATTTGTAAGCTCAAGATAAGACTTTGAAGCATCCAAATCATCAGCATATTCTGAATAACGAACACCTGTAACACCGAACATTCCCGAACCGTCATCAGCGAATGTATCCTCGCCATCGTATGACATTGGAAGATCAGCACCTTCACCACCTGAACGAGCGATGAAGAAAATTGCTGTATCAGAGTAATCCTTCGCATCTGTAATAAGGCTGCCATACTCTGAAACCTTTGGCTCTGGAACTGTCCAATCCTGTCCCATCATTCCTACTGTAGGTCTAGAATCTCTCCATCCTGTGTAGAAATCTACAAGATCCTGGTTGTATTCGATACCAGCATCTGTAAGACCTGTAAGGAAATCTACTGTCTCATATGCATCTGATAGTGCACCTGAACCTGTACCACCATAAATTGGATTTGTCGAAGACCATCCAAATACATTAACCTTTGTACCCTCTGCAAGTGGAAGTGCATTGTCATCATTCTTTAAAAGAACAATACCCTCTTCTGCAATCTCTGTGCAGAGTTCTTTTGCAGCATCGATGGACTTAGATGAAATCTTTCCTCCACCCATTGCCATATTTACCATTGAATACAATGGCACAAGTAAAATGTTTGAAACAACAATTACTAATGTAAGTGCAAAAGCTAGCCATGAACTCTTTCTAATAAGTCCACGAAGTGGCTTTTTCACTTTGAGCACTGCTATTGTAGCAATTATCGCAAGTGCTAGTACCACGCCTATAATAATAAGCTGTGGCTGAATTTGTTGTAGGACGGCTTTGACGTCCTCTGGATTGATACCTAACATCTTCTTCTCTTCTCCTTCCTTTATTGAACGGCCTTTGGTGTTTCTGGGAATATAATCTTATTTACAAAGAAGAATACAACCATCGACACACCACCGTTTAATACAATTGTTCCTATGTTATAAACAGCTGGTGGAACAAACTGTCCCATAATCTGCTGCCAGAAACCATTGATAGTTAAAACGATTATATTGATGAAAACAAATGCCAATGAATACCATGCAATCTGCTTGCCTGTATTTCCGTGGCTTCTGAAAACCCATAATTTTTGGATTGGGAAGTTAATACATTCTCCAATAACCATCGCAACCATATATGCTACAAAGTATGCCATTCCACCGTCATCTGCTGAGGCTCCAATGATTGTCCATGTAAACTCCTGTCCAAAGACCTGAAGCTTTGTACCTGGCCACATGTATGCGTTTGAACCGAGGGAAGCAAATGCTGCTGGCAAAAATGTAAGTAACAAATATTTAAAAACAGTAATTGCGTTACTAACGATTACAAACAAGCCACCTTCGCGAACCCACTTTGCGATTGCTGGGTGCTTTTCTACAAAATTGTTCCAAAAATTCATATCAATCTCCTACTTATGATTTAACCTTGCTTCATATTTCTTGTTGGCACTGCGATTTCTGAAGAAACCTGCGATCACGCCTCCAACTCCTCTAAAGAAATGTCCGTTGGCAATTGTAACAATGCTTTCTGTCATCTCCCTAGATACCATTCCTGCTGTCATCTTACTCATTGCTCTAAAAGGCATGTTGTAGATAAACATTGTATTCAAGTCTGGCACACCCTTCTCATATGACTTATCAAGATTATTCTTGAGAATCTTGTAAACCAATCTACATATTCCGCTCTTGGCATCCTTCATTTGGCAAAGGGCGTCATTAATATCAAGAGGTCCAACTTTTTCCTCTGGAAGAGGATTTGCATAAAGCTTTTCAAATTCTTCGTAGTGAACGTTACGAACTTTTCCACTCTTGTAGCTTGGTAAATCATCTATGTTATATGGAAGCTCATCAATTGTTCCCTGTTTTGAAATCTGGCCTGTAAGCTTGATATCAGCTACGCTGGCACCAACATATATCTGATATTCTCCTGCTTCCACTTCCCATTTATTTGATACAGTTGAGAAGTAGCGGAAAGTCTTGTCATCAAATGGAATTTCCACTTCTACTGATTCACCAGCTTTAATCCAAACCTTTTTGAAGCCCTTAAGCTCCTTCTTTGGACGAATAAGTCCCGATTCCTGCTTTCCAACATAGAGCTGAGCAATTTCTGCTCCATCTCTCTTACCTGTATTTGTAATAGTAAATTTGACACCCGTTTCAGATATTGAAATTGCAGAATACTCAAAGGTCGTGTAACTAAGTCCGTAACCAAATGGGAATTGCACTGCCACATCTGCTGTATCGTAATAGCGATATCCGATAAATGGTCCCTCTCGATACTGAAGATTTCTCTTTTCTGTATCTGCGTAATTTACAACTGAGCAATCCGTATATGCGAATGGATACGATTCTGAAAGCTTACCTGTTGGCACTTCTCTTCCAGTGATAATATCAAGCAACGCTGATGCGCCTGCCTGACCTGTAAGATAACCATGTAGCAATGCTTGTAAGTTTCCCAACCAAGGCATCTTTACTGAAGAACCTGCACTCATCACCCCAACAATATGCTTGTTGTAAACAGTTAAGCTCTCAAGCTCCTTTATCTGATACTCAGGAACATCAATAGACATTCTATCTGCTCCCTCGCTTTCAGCTATTTCATCAAGTCCAAAGAAGAATAAAACTACATCTGCTTTCTCTGGATCATCAACCACTTGCAAATCGTAGTTCTTGATTTCCTCAGCAATTGTCTCAACCTTTGTGGAATTAACTTGTGAACTACCTGAGCCCTGATAACGAGGCTTATCCACAAATGGTCCTCTCAAACAAACCTTTGTACCATTTGACAATGGAAGGATATCCTCATCATTCTTTAAAAGCACTGCAGAATTTACCACCGCTTTCTTTGCTATTGCGTGATGTGCTTCTTTATCAAAGCCCTTTGTGTGGTCGTTATCCTTGAAGTAAAGAGCTGCCTCAATAATTGGGAGAATTGCTCTATCGATTTCTTCCTCTGTAATTCTTCCTTCGCCCTCTGTTGCAGCATTTATCAATTCTCTAGCCGAATCTAATCCAGGATTTGGCATCTCAACGTTTGACTGACACTTAACACCAGCAACATGATCATTGCTTGCGCCCCAGTCAGTGACAACGATTCCATCGAATCCCCACTCATTTCGTAATATATCAACTAATAGATGCTCATTTTCATTTGCATATTTGCCATTGACTTCGTTGTAGGCAGACATGATTGTCTTTGCTCTGCCTTCCTTTACTGCAATCTCAAAGGCAGTAAGGTAAATTTCACGAAGTGTTCTCTCATCCACAACTGCATTCATTGCCATTCTGCGATACTCTCGAGAATTTACTGCAAAATGCTTTGGACAAGAATAAACGTGCTGGCTTTGAATACCTCTAACGTAGGATGCGGCCATCTTACCCGCAAGAATTGGATCCTCAGAGAAGTACTCGAAATTTCGTCCACAAAGTGGTGAGCGTTTCATATTCAGACCAGGTCCCAAAAGAACATCAACATTCTGGGCCACTGCCTCTTCCCCAAGTGCTGCACCAATTTCTTCTCCAAGCTGTGGGTCCCAACTATTTGCAACTGTCGCTGCAGTTGGAAAGCATGTTGCTGGAAGTGACGCATTAAGTCCAAGATGATCTCCTGCTCCCTCCTGACGCCTCAATCCGTGAGGTCCATCAGAAAATGAAATTGATTGTATCCCCAGTCTAGGAATATCTCTAGATTCCCATTCATTCTTTCCGCTCAAAAGTGCGGCCTTCTCCATCAATGTAAGCTGTGAAATTATATCCTTAGCATCCATAATGTTCCTCCATCCAAGCCCGCTAGTTACGGTAACAAGCTCACTTAATCATGATAATAATTTAGCACGCTACCATTAAAAAAAGTCGTCCGGAGGATAACTGGTCGAAATCCTCGGACGACTTGCATACTATTTAATTGTTTGTCAATAAAAGAACCTTTACTTTAAACCAACCATCCTCATATGAAACATTTAAGGCGCCTCCATATTTTTCAGCGACTTGGGAAATGGATTTTAGGCCAAAGCCGTGCTTTACATTATCTCCCTTGCTTGTCTGTGGCAAATTATTCTTCCTAAAACGTCTGTGAGTCTGATTGCTCCGCAGCCTTACATTTGCGCTGTCAGAACAATTTTCACATTCCACTATTATAAATTTATTCTTACGCCTTACCGTTAGTGATATAAGACGCTTTTCCTTATCCTCAATCTGCTGGGTAGCCTCAATGGCATTATCCAGTATGTTACCAAACAATGAGCAGATATCCTTTACATGAATATCCGAAAGAACATCTCCGTCAACCATGGCATTTAAATTAATCCCCTTCTTTTGGCATTGAAGACTTTTTGTTGTCAGAATTACATCCAGGACCTTGTTGCCAGTATTCATAAAGGATTCCTGAATCGCAATAGATTGCTCCATATCCTCAAGTACTTCCGCTCTTCTTTTTGGGTCATCTTCATTTTTCAGTGCAAGGACATAATGCTTCATGTCATGCATTTCTTTTCTAAGGGCCTCAGAATTATCTATCGCCAGCTTATACTGTTCGTATTGCTTTTGGAAAAGCTGGTTTATTTCATTACTCTCATTTTTAAGTGTCAGCTCATTTCTACGTCCCATTTGGGTCATCAGCATAAGCATTCCTCCGAAGTCAACCAAAGTTCGAACGTAAAGCATATTTTCGGTTGCCGAGAATGGTGTTCTCGTATTTACGAAGCTGATATTTGACATAATAAAGGCTCCTATGCCTGTGGCCAAAACACTTAAAAGCTCCTTGTTACTAATATTTAAATTGCGGTTTGGAGCAATATTCTCCCGCTCAATTTTAAAGTAGACAACGTAGGTAACAAAAAAGACTACTATCATGGTTCCAAATGATGCGAAAAAACCGCCTTTTCCAGTGATGTATACATTCCATACGTATATTTGCTTATAGAAGCTGGCGGCAAACTCAGCCAAAACAAAAGCATGAGTCGTTATGACACCACAATCCTTTGGCTTTATATCTAGCACAAAATATAGTGACAAGTACATCAATCCAACCGCAACCACCATCGATGGAATCCAAAAGGTAATTGGTAAAATTCCTGCCACATATTGAAATACCACTTGAACTGCCAAGGTTCCTAAGCACTGTAGTACAAATATATAGTCATGATGTCTTCTTTTGTAAATATTAAAATAAACAAAAACCGCCAGCCATTCAGCTATAGCGGTAAAAAGTCGTGGCGTGTCCTGTATCTCTACAGGATTTAAAAATGCTGTTAAGTTCATTAAAGAATATCCTCCGTCAGTGCAGCCATAAATTCCTTTTTCTTCGCACGGCTAATTGGGAGAATTATGCCACCACTTAGGTGTACCTCCTCCTTCTGCACAGCCTCCACATAAGAAAGATTAATAATATATGCATTGTGGCACTTACTGAATCCGTGTTCTGCAAGCATTTCCTCAAAGCGTTTTAGCGGGCCTGCTGTCGTGTAATCTCCGTCCTCACAATGGAGAATAACATTATTTCTCTGGCTCTCAATATATTTTATTTTCCCACCATCTAGCTTGATCTGCTTGTCATCAACCGAAACTCTTATGTACATATGCTTTCTCTTAGCATTAACTCGCTCGGTGGCCTTATCTAGAAGCTTTTCAAACTGTGGAAAAGGTACAGGCTTTAGCACATATCCCAACGCGTCCACCGCATATCCTTGAACCGCATATTGGACAGTGGATGTAATAAAAATAATAATTACATCTGAATCTACCTTGCGAATCTTTTCAGCTGCAGCCATTCCATCCATATGCTTCATCTGTATATCAAGCAATATTATGTCAAACTGGCCCGAGTAATCATCCACCAAATCTATTCCATCAGGCAAATAGCTAATTGAGAATTGCTGTTTTGAAGCACTGCTGTATTTATTTATATATTCTTTCAGAAGATTTGCTTGTGCTATATCATCTTCAACTATACATACTTTAATCATGGTTATAAAATAACTCAAAATTTAATTGAGCGCAAGTAAATATATTTCTACAAAATTAAAAAGCCCCGGAAAGTTGCACTTCCCGGGACCATAAATTAAATTTATACGTTAATCTAAGCTGTTACACCCAGGATATTCTTGTTTGCCTCAAGAATAGGATTAATCACATCACGAAGGTAAACCTCTACCTGACGTGGGCTGCGGCCAACATAGCGGCTAGGCTCCATTGTAGCCTCAAGCTCCTCAAGACCCATTGGAAACTCATCATCAGCTGCTATAAGCTCAAGCAAGTTGTTCTCCTTACCTTCTACCTTGACATTCTTGCCTGCCTCCAGAGAAAGTGTACGAATCTTCTCG
>JAEEGL014550576.1_pt1 | contig 20001 bp, 16 predicted proteins | sample 9134231 | NCBI WGS metagenome assembly JAEEGL01 (sample SAMN16246548, study PRJNA631951) | gut metagenome | biome: gut microbiome; feature: rumen; material: fiber-attached | host: Bos | place: Iran: Karaj | collected 2018-10
AATACGGCCAGGGGGAGAGCCATGCCAAATATGAGCATGTGGAGCGTTTAGTGAAAATGCACCTTAGCGGGGAGAAAATATCCCTGGCCGATGAAAGACCGCTGCAGTTTGAGCTTTTGGATAATAATGTTACGCGCAACTGGGAAGGGGTGGCCATCTGGCCGGGGCATGGCTTTTTTGTGGTTACCGACAAATTCCCGGGCTCTATTTTAGGCTTTATTGCTTTTTAAAATCTAAAATTTAAACTCAAAGATAAAAAACGGCTCCCGGTGTGTAATTAAGAGTGGTTGACTTGGAAGTCGTGGCAGAGGGGAGAGGTCGCGCGTACTCGCGGAAACTACCTTTTAAAAATCGGCCGCAGCCTAAGCCGGCCAGAGCCGGTAACACCGAAAGCCGGAGGAATTGTGCGCCAGATGAAGAATTATGTCAATTATATGTTACGAATTATGGCCAGTTATAACAGGCGGATTTACATTAAGTTAAACCAATATTTGTCGCTAAAGAGGCTTTTGTGTGATTGGCAACCTGTGCACTGGGTAATGTTATCATTGCCGTCTAAAATACGGAAGCCGGGGCTCATTTGGCCTTTTTGCCATAAGCCAATTCCGCCATGTATAGTATAATTGTGTTTGTTAAGAACAGTTTTATCGACGGTGACAGAGGAGCCGGAAGCTTTAAGGCAGGCAATATCGCCGTAGGCATTGAAAACCATAGCATCACAGGCAGTTAGCTCACGATTGGTGTGGCTCTTTACAAACAGGCCTTTGAATATTGTTTCATGTACGCAGGCCGCGGTTTTTTCAATTGTATAGGTGTTGCCGGTATTGGAGCCTTGTACACCTTTAAAAATATACCTATATTTCTGGCAATATTTTTTGCCGGAAGAGTTGTACTCCCACTCACAATTGGTAGTAATGTTATAATTGCTGTCGCCGCCTTTTCTGGTATATGGAACATTATTGCGATGTTCCCCGACTTCGTTACAGTGATAATAATGTTCACCTGTGGGTTCAATCATTCTGCCAAGCCAAGCATACATACCGGGGCTACAGGTATCTTTGCTGCCGCCGTTGCGCTGAGCATAGCCTGAAGCGGTGTGGCGGGTTAAGAGCAGCAGAGTATTATCATTATTCATGGTGAATTTTTTGCGCAGGGAGACAGGAGCAGCTCTTTCGCCTTCGACGCCTTCGATGCTCACATAGGGCAGAGTGAGGTTGCTGCTGACGAATTTTGCACTGGTGCTGAGTACTGTTTTGGCTTTTTCAAACCAAACATCATCACTAATTTTACTGGTGCAGCATTTCACGCCGTCCAGGCTGCTTGTAATATAGTAGCTCACTGAGGCTACAGAGCTCAGAGAGCCGCTGTTAATATGTTTTGCTCTGATTTGGGTGATATACTTGCCGTTTTTTACGTTGCTATCCTGCACCAGTGTGCAACTGCCGCGGCCGGACGGAGCCCATTTGGCATCATCGATTTTGCCTGCCGGGGCGCTGCGGCACTCATAAGAATAAGCGCGACTTTCCAGCATATCGTGTTCGAAAGCAACAGCAGTGTCATTACCAGCTTGATCTTTCCAGCCGACAACATCTTTGTTGCAGGCATTGTTAAAGGGCTTATCGGCATTTATGGTCGGGGCGTTTACGATTACAGAGGTTACCGTGTTGCAGTCGGCACCTTCCCAGCCGCTTTTGCAAATATTGCATAAGTCGCCGTCCCAGTTGCCATTACATTCACACAGGCCTGTGCCGCCGAGACCATCGCTGCAGGAGCCATGCGCGCCGCAGTCCGGACAGGTGTCTTGGCAATTATCGCCATAGAAACCGGAACGGCAATTTGAGCAATCATCGAGCCAGCGGGTTTGGTCGCAGCTTGGCGGTAAAACGCTCGGCGTGCAAACCGATTTTTCGCCGATTTCGCCCTGGCAAGTGTAACTATCTTCAACAGTGCAACCGGCGCTGCAACCATCCTCGTTATCGGAGTTGCCGTCATCACAAGCTTCGCCGGATTCTCTTACGCCGTTGCCGCATTTGGGCTCATCGCCGGGATTATCGTTTTTGGGTGTGCAAACCGATTTTTCGCCGGGAGTATTAGTGCAATTATGGGTCTCTTCAACCTGGCACTGGGCATTGCAACCGTCATGGTCGTTTTTATTGCCGTCATCGCAGGCTTCTTTGCCAGCAAGAAGATGGCCGTCACCGCAAACGTTTAGTTTGCAAGTTGTCAGGCATTCTTTGCTGAGGTCGTTATTATTGCCGTCATCGCACTCTTCCTTGCCTACTACTTGGAATTTATCGCCGCATATCGGAGTGCATATCGATTTGCCATCGCTGTTTTCTTTGCAATTCCAGCCTGTTTCAATAGCGCAACTGGCACTGCAACCATCGCCCGGAGTATTGTTTTCGTCGTCGCAATCTTCGGTCGGTTCTTTAATGCCGTTGCCACAGACAACATAGGTGCCCTCGGCACACACTTTGGCATCATTGCAATGTTGATTACTGGCGCAATCTTTGTTGGTATTGCATACTTTGTGGCAGCGCTCCATGTAACAACTTAGTCCGGAGGCACACTCTTTGGGATCTGAGCAGGCATAACCTTCAAGGGTGGCGCCGGAACCATCTTTCCCGGGAGTGACACTATTGCCACAGGCATTAAGCAAAAGTAGAAAAGTTGCTACCAAAGAGCTGTTTAACAATAGCCGCTGTTTTCCCATTGATAACCTCCTTCCGGGACAAGCCCGCACGGTGCCGTATTATAATAGATGAATAGAGCGTTGACAATAATGTCTAATAAGATAATCAGAGCCTTTTGCCGCTTTAAAGAGGCCTGTGTGTTGACGCCGGCCCGCCTATTTGATACGAAAGCGCGAGTGTGCGGAGGAGTCCGCCAAAGGGGTTAAATGATGACAGATGTAGAAAAAACTTCCCACTCTTCTTATGAAGCAGCTATTGAACGCAGTGCCAAGATAGAAAAAGATATTTTGGTAAATCCTAAAAAATACCGCGTGCTTACCGGGGATAGGCCCACTGGGCGCCTGCATATTGGGCACTACTTCGGCTCTTTGCAGAATAGAGTGCGCCTTTCTAAATTGGGCGTACCGACGATGATTCTCATTGCCGATTATCAGGTACTGACCGATCACGACGCTTTTGATAAAATTAGCCAAAATACCAAAGAGCTGGTTATTGATTACCTGGCAGCCGGGATAGAACCTGGTGAAGATGTTATAATATTTCCGCATAGTTATATTCCGGAAGCCAATCAGCTGATGCTGCCTTTCCTTACTTTGGTGAGCAATGCCGAGCTCAGCCGCAATCCCACGGTAAAGGAGGAAATTCAGTCGGCGGGGCTAAAGAATGTCAATGCCGGTATGTACACTTATCCTATTCATCAGGCTTGCGATATCCTCTTTTGCAAGGGCACGGTGGTGCCGGTGGGTAAGGATCAGTTGCCGCACATTGAGATTACCCAAACTATTGCCCGGCGTTTTAACAATAAGTTTTCGCCTGAAAAGCCCATTTTCCCCGAGCCGGAAGCACTTTTATCTAAGACTCCCAGCATTTTGGGGCTGGATGGCAGCCAAAAAATGAGCAAGAGTCGCGGTAATGCCATTATGCTCTCGGCAACGGAAGATGAGACAGCGGCGCTCATTAAAAAGGCCAAAACCGATTCCGATCGTCACATTACCTATGAGCCGGAAACACGCCCGGAGGTGGCCAATTTATTGCAACTGATAGCTCTTTGCACCAAAGAAACCCCAGAAGCGGTGGCCGAGCGCATTGGTGATGGCGGCGGTGGTATGCTCAAAAAAGAGCTCACAGCAGCACTTAATGAAGAATTACGCCCACTTAGAGCCAAAAGAGCCGAGCTGGAAAAGAATCCTGATTATATAAGAAAAGTGCTTCTTGATGGTGCCGAGCGGGCGCGGGCTATAGCCAAAGCCACTCTTGATGAGGTGCGCGCCGCCATGAATATGGTGATTTAAGCGCTTGGATCCGCTATTTTTAGCTCCCTTTCAATATATGCCACATCATCTTGCATAGCCGCTATAATGGCCGCCGGGCCGGAAAAACGGCGGCTTTCGCGCACAAATAGTGTGAGCTCCAGCGCCACTTTTTGGCCGTAAAATTCACCGCCGCTATAGTGTGGCAGGTAGGCCTCAACAGTGGGCAAAGTAGCGCCAAAAGTGGCTGGCGCTCCGATGTGGACTGCTGCTAAGTAGCGGATATTATTAAGGCTAAGAAAGCCGCCATAGACGCCAGCCAGCGGCAGGAGCTCATGAGTGGCAATATTGGCTGTGGGGTAACCCAGCTGGCGTCCTCTTTGTGCTCCGGGTACTACTTCGCCATATAGTGTGTAATTATGGCCTAAAAGTTCATTGGCTACCTTGATATCTCCGGCTGAAAGCAGTGAGCGGATGCGGGTAGAGGAAATCGAAAGGCCGTCGGCAGTTGTTATGTCTTCTAATAAGTGGGCAGAAATATTATGCTTTTCGGCTAAATCCTTTAATGTGGCAAAATTGCCGGAGCGCTCATGGCCAAAGGAGAAATCACGCCCGACAGCTATATCCTTAACCCCCATAGGCAAGAGTATTTTCTCGAAAAACTCTGCCGGGGTGAGGGCGGTAAAATCAGGGCTGAGCTCTTGTACCAGCGTTTTTTGCACCCCCAGAGCGGCTAGTGTTTCCAGCCTTTTTTCCAGGGGCATTAGGAGGGGAAAGCTTTTTTTCCCCAAGGTGGCTGGGTGGGGGTGAAAAGTCAAAACGGCGCTTATCATTTGGCCGACATGCGCTTTATCAACAATGTGGGCGATGAGTTTCCGGTGACCTTTGTGCACGCCGTCGAAAGTGCCAATAGCCAGAGCCAGAGAACCGCAGTTTTTGGGGAAATTAGTGTAATTATAAAAAATATCCATAAGTTAGTTACCAACAGTTGTTTTAGAACGGGCCAGCAGCCACAGGAAAAACGGCCCGCCAAAGAATGAGGTTATTACTCCCACTGGCAGGCTGGTGTCAAATAAGCCAAAGCCCAGGCGGGCGGCGGTGTCGGCCAATAATAAAAGGGTGGCGCCGCCAAAGAAAGAGCAGGGGAGGAGCAGGCGGTGGTCCGGCCCGATGATGAGGCGTAGAATATGGGGCACCACCAGGCCGATAAAGCCAATCATGCCCACGATGGAGACCACGGCAGCCACGATAAGCGAGGCGGCGAGGTATATGACCCAGCGCAGGCGTTCCACATTTATGCCCAGGGTGCTGGCCACCTTTTCTCCCAGAGCCAGAGTGTTGAGTTTGGGAGCCAGCAAAGTGAGCAATAGAGCGCCGCTAAGGACGAGCACTAGAGCCAATATGGACTCATTCCAGGCCGGGTAGCCCAAAGAGCCCATCAGCCAAAAGAGGAGCTCCTGCGCCTTGGTGGCCGAGGCCGCCACTTTTAGCACGGTGATGAGGCTCGAGGCAAAGGCATTGATGACTACGCCGGTTAAAAGCATGGTGAGCGCCGAATTTTGCGGAAAGCGCCGGGCCAGCCACATAGTGAAAATAATGGTTAATAAGGCGCCGCCAAAGGAGCAGAGCGGGATGAGGAAAATACTGCCGGTAAAGATAATGGCAATAGTGCCGCCTAGGGCGGCGCCGGCCGAGACGCCCATGACGTAAGGGTCGGCCAGAGGATTGCGCAACAGAGCCTGAAAAGCCACACCGCTGATGGCCAGGGCGCCGCCGGTGGCATAGCCCAAAAGGGCGCGTGGGGCGCGTAGCCAGAGGAGTGAACCGTTATAAGTGTCGCTGCTAAAGGTAGTGGCTCCGCAGGTCATGGCCAAAAAGAGAGCCAGAAGAGAGAGTAGGCAGGTCAATAAAACACTGCCGATAAGCCTCCTGCGCGAAAGTGGCTCACGATGAGTTTCTTTTGTTTGCCAGATGGGCAATTGGTGCCTCCGGTAAAGCCCTCTTATTGATTATAGTTCAAGCGGCAGAGTGCTGGCCTAAGCCGCGAATGCCGCTATATAGCATGTTTTGGTGAAAAAGTGGCAGCTGTTTTTTATGGTAACATGGATTAGTTGGAGGCATCCCTTACACAACGCACGGATCTTGGCCACTCGCTGGCTTTAGCATCAATATTGGTAATATTATAAGATATGGTGAAAGCATAGCCACCAGCGCCACCGGCCTTAGTGGCCGACCAAAAAGAGGCGGTGGTGGTGTTATATTGAATTTCGTTGTATGAACCGGCGGGCAGAGCCGAAAAGCCATAAGTATTTTTCCCATCTTCCCAGTTTGTATCTCTTAAATTGTCGGAACGAGTTTGGTCATCATTACCAGCTGTTTGCTGCAAATTATCGTATTCATCTTTGCTCGGCAGCCGCCAGCCGCTGGGGCAGAAATCATCGCCGGTGGCTATGGTCCAGGTATAAAGGAGACCATATTCGCTGTCGTTATTGGCCTTACCGTTAGAATGATAATAATCTGTGTCTTCTGTGCCAACTACGTGGCGATAATTCTCGGCCATCCATTCCAGGCCATCTATGATGACAGTTTTGTAAGTAATATTATCCCGGTTGTCTTTTACCGAGCCGTAGGTCTGGCAACTTTCTCCAAAGCCGCCATTTATGCACTCATTGCAATTCTCGCCGGTCATCAGCGAGTTGGTGCAGGTGCAGTCTGCGCCGGAGCGGCCATCTTTACAGGAAGAGCAGTCATCACCGGTGCGCCCTTCGGCACAGCTATTGCAATAATAGCCGGTCCAATGCGCGTTGCAAACATCGCAGGCATCGCCTTCCCAGCCGGTATCTTCTTCGCATATGCAGGTGCCGTCGCCATCTTTGCCTTCATCGCAAGTGCCATGGCCGCAGCTTTCCGGGCAGGGCTGACAATCGTCGCCATAAAAGCCGCTGGAACATTCGTCGCAATTTTCACCGGTAAAGCCGGTTGGGCAGCCGGTTGGCTCATCGCAGTTAGCACCTTGCCAGCTATCAGCGCATGTATCGCAATTTTGCCCGCTGAAATTGCCGGTACAGGCGCCAGTGCATTTGCCGTTGCCATCTACGCCCAGGCTGGGAGTGCCGTTTTTACAAGTTGGCGCTTTGTCGCAATTGGCTCCCCAGAAATTGCCGCTGCAAATGTCACAGTTAGCGCCGCTCCAGCCGGTACCTTGCGGACAATTGGTATTATTATTGTTGTTATTATTATTATTGTTGTTATTGTTGTTATTGCCTTTTTGTTCGGTTTTGCTGCTCGCTCCATTATTTTCTGCCGGCGATTTTTCCTTTTCGCCGCAAGCTGTAAGAGCCAGAGTTAAAGCGCAAAATAGCGCCAATTTGCCGGATGTTTTCTTCATAACCTTTTTTCTCCTTATAAAAAGTAAAATTCATTGGCGAAATTGCCAATATTTAAGCCACCTGGTTGTAGGGGCGCGGCAGTTCTATTTTTTTTTTTTTGATGTCAAGTGTTTTTATAACGCAGTGAAAATAAAGGAAAAAATAATGTAAGTGATCGGCGTCACAATGGTAATATTAGAGTCTAAAAGGTGTAGCAGGTGCAGCGCTTGTTTTACGGCGCGCTGGCGCGGACACAATATTGAGTCCGGCCAAAGAGCGGAGCGCCAATATAACCGCGTAATTTAAGGCGCTTGCCACCGTCGATGAGCATAACTTTTACTTTGTAATATTTGCCGCTGCCGGTGTCTAAAAGTTGCCCATTACCCCAGGTGTCTTTATCTATGGGGGCGAGGTTTTCCACTATTTTGAGGCCGACAATGGGCACATTTTTGAGCGCTCCCTCACATTTTTCGCAGAGCGGATTGGAATTTTCATTAGATAAAATCTTGACGATTTGCCCGGATATTTTGCCATCCTGCATGGTGACCTTGATAATGCCCGGGGCTTCATCCTTGGTAACTGTTTGCCAATAGCCAACCGGGGAGGTGAGATCTTCTTCCTCTGCGCCGGCTAGAGCAGGAAAAGCTAAAAATAACGCACAGATAACAAAGAATGATACTTTCTCGTCTATTCTCATAAAAAACCTCAATGGCTTAAAATATTCTCTAAAAGCCCCTGGCAACCAGCCTGTACTTCTCGCCAGGTGCGGGCAAAATCATCGCTATACCACGGGTCGGCCACTTCGCCGGGGGTGTCGGTATAATCCAGAAGCAGGTGCACTTTGTTTTCCGGGTCATCATCAAACACCCGGCGCATATTGCGGATATTGGCCATATCCATGCCGATTATCAGGTCAAAGGCCCGGTAATCATTTTTGGTTATTTGCCGCGCCCGTTTGCCTTCGCAGCTGATGCCGTGTTCTTCTAAAAGGCGGCGCACCGGCGGATAAACGGGATTACCCAATTCTTCGGTGCTGGTGGCGGCTGAGGCAATAACAAAATCGGCGGTAAGTCCCCGTTTTTGCACCAGATCTTTCATGACAAATTCAGCCATGGGGCTGCGGCAAATATTGCCGTGACAGACAAAAAGTATCTTAGTCATCTTAATACCGCAAGAGAATAATATGGTGTCCAAGGTCAGGTATCGGAATTACTGTCGGATACTTCTGTTAACCAATAACCCTTGAGCGCTTTTTTCCAACACTCGTATTTGACATTTTCTTTTTCCGGGGCCATGCCGCAAAGTTCTTGACATTGTTTGGTTCCTTGGCAGGTGCCCAGGCTTTCGGGAACATTACAATCAGTCTCTACATTACATTTATTGGACTCGCCACAAGCCGGAAGAAGGGCAGAGGCAAAAATGAAAGCCATAGTTGATTTCTTTAAATATTTCATAGCAGGACTCCTAATTTTATGGCGGCTACCTTCCGCCGTGTGTGCCTAGTATAGTAAAGTCGCTTTTTTGTCAACTGCGGGAGGAGATAAAGGATTTATAATGACCGATGGCATATAGGGGCAGGTTTGCTCACACATTTTTGCACCGAAAAACGTGCAAACCTGCACATTTTTGCACCAAAAAAGGTGCACGCTTTTTGAAACAGAGGTTAGAGATGATTAGGGCGGTAAAAGGGCATTAGGCTAATTCTTGCCACTTATATTCTGGGATGGCGTGCACATGATTGATGGCCCCTTTGACGCCTGTGCCGTAGTGCGGGGCGGTGGCTATGGCCCGATGGACAAACTCAAGCGCTCTTTGACAAACATGGAGCAGGGGCATATTTTGCGCGATGCCGGCGGCGCAGGCCGAGGCAGTGCTACAACCGGCCCCATGGACACAATGGGTATCTATGCGCTTATGGGTGATGGTGTGCACACCCGTCTTGGTATAGAGAATATCTGTCACTTGGTCGGCGCTTAAGTGGCCGCCTTTTAAGAGAATATTCTTGGCACCAAGTTTAAAGAGCTCCTCGGCGGCATGGCTCATATCATCGCTGTCTTTAATGACTTTGCCGGTCAAAACCTCGGCCTCTTTGATGTTGGGAGTGAGCAGAGTGGCTTTTGGTAAAAGCAGAGTGCGCACAGCGTCAATGGCATCGTCATCAAGCACTTTTACACCCGGTTTACACACCATAACTGGATCCAAAACCAGAGGAATATTGGGAGCATTTTCGCTAAGAACGGCGGCCACAGCTTCCACAATGGCTTTATTTTTGAGCATACCGGTTTTGATGCAATCGGCCCCAAGATCTTCCAGCACCGTTTTGGCCTGCAGGGCCACAAAATCGGCCGGAATCTCATGTAGTCCCTTGGAACCATGGGAATTTTGGGCGGTGATGGCAGTGATGGCCGTCATGGCAAAGCCGCCGAGAGCGGTTACTGTTTTGATATCGGCCTGGAGGCCGGCGCCGCCGCCGGAATCGGAACCGGCTATAATAAGAACTCTTCCACGCATACTATTATCTCCTTAAAATTAGTTAGTTACAGCTGCTAATAATCGGCAGCAAATTCACTGGCTGATCTAGCACGCTATATAATAAAATACCAGATAAATCATACTTACTTGGTAGGAAATAGCGCTTTTATTCTAATTTCCCCCGCCGATGAGCCCCGGTAGCCAAAGCGAAAGGCTCGGCCAATAAGTGATAACCAAAAGCGAGATAATTAAAAGCCCTAAAAACGGCAAGGTAGTGAGGGCCAATTTGATCATCGGTTCTTTAAAGCGATAACTGGCGATAAAGAGATTCATGCCAACCGGCGGAGTGCAATAGCCGATTTGCAAGTTGGCCAAAAAGATGATGCCGAGGTGCACCGGGTCAATGCCATATTCGGCGGCCAGTGGCAGAATGAGCGGCACCACCAGCATAATAGCCGAATAAACATCCAGCATACAGCCAACCAAAAGCAAAAAGCAGTTAAGCAAAATGAGGAAGGTGATTTTATTGTGAATAAATTGTGAAGTAACCTCAAATAAGCGGCTCGGCACATCCTGGTCGATGAGCACATTGGAAAAAGCATAACTCGCGCCCATAATAATGAGGATAGCGCCTACCATAGTCATGGCTTTAACCGTTACTTGTCCCAGCTTTTTGAAGGAAATATCGCGGTAAACAAAAACTTCTATTATGAGGCAGTAGCAGGCGGTGATAGCTGCTGCTTCGGAGACGGCAAGGAGGCCGGAGAAAATACCGCCCAGCACCACAAAAGGCAGCGGAAATTCAAAGATAATCCCCAAAAAGGCATCTTTTAGCTCTTTCCAGGAAAAGGGCACTTTTTCCTGCTTGATTTTAGTGCCTTGGTAAATGCTGTAAGTGCCCAGTACAATGAGCATTAAGAAACCAGGCAAAATCCCGGCGGCAAAAATATCGCTCACGCCCACATCGGCGGCGATGGCATAGAGAATAAGGGGCAGGGCCGGCGGGAAGAGAAGACCCAGGCTACCAGAGGTGGTGACAAGACCTAAAGAGAATGATTCCGGATAGTTATCTTTTCTAAGAGCCGGGTATAAAAGGCCGCCCATGGCCACAATGGTGACGCCGGAAGCGCCGGTTAAAGCGGTAAAAATAGAGCAGACTACAATAGTGACAATGGCCATGCCGCCAGGGAGCCAGCCGAGAGATGCTCTGATGAGGCGCACCAAACGCTGCGGAGTTTTGGACTCACTCAAAAGGTAGCCGGCAAAAGTAAAGAGCGGTATGGAAATAAGTACATTATTTTGCGATAAGCGGGCTATCTCCCCGGCAGCCAGCGAAATTTCCATGCCGCCGCTGTGGTAGCCAAAAATAGCGCCGCCGGAAAGAGCAATGAAGAGCGGAATACCGATTAAAATAGCCACTAAAGCTAAAATGATACTCATACGGCGGCTCCTTCCTCTTTAGCAGCCGGTATAAGCTCCGGACGTAAGAAGCAGCGCAAATGGCGGGCGCAGTAGATCAAAAAGCGCAAAGTAATAACGACAAAGCAGTAAGGCATAATAATAATGGCCTCGGCTGTGGTGATGCCAGCAAAAGCCATTTGCTGCATTTCTACCTCATTTTGGTAATTTTGCCATGAGGAGATGATGAGCAGGACGGCAATGGCCGCCGAGAGTAAATCAATAATGGCGCGGAAGAGGTAAAGCCCCCGGCCTTTGAGCAAGAGACGGGGAATATCAACGGTGATGTGTTGATACTCCCGGGCGGCAATGGCCGCGCCAATCATGGCTATCCAGAGGACACTGTAGCGCATAAAGCCATCGGCCCAGGCCAGGCCGTTGATGTGTAGCCAGCGGAAGAGAATCTGGCTAAAAGAAATAATGACTACGCTGGTCATGAAAACGGCAATGAGCACATCTTCCACTCGCCCGTAAATCCAGCGTAATTTAGCTAGAATTTTTAAGAATTTCATAGTGGAAAGTCCTAAAGAAGATTATTTGGCAGCTCCGGCTTTTTCGGCCCGCACTTTGGCGATGATAGAACGAATTTCACTTAAAAGCTCATCATTAAAGCGGCTTTTTTCGTTGATTTTTTGAATGGCGATATCGGCTTGCCGACGGAATTCCTTGGCATTGGCGTCGCTGAGCTTTTCCAAACTAATGCCTTGTTTTATTAGCGTTTTTAAAGCATCGGTGGCATCGTTGCGGTTGGCCTGATCGACTTTGCGCATGTGCTTATTTAATACTTCCATAATAATGGCTTGATCTTCCGGCGAGACGCGGTCCAGCGATTTTTGCGAAAGGGCCACGGTGCCGTAAATATAAAGCAGCGGGAAGTCTAAAATATGTGATACTTTGGTCCACCATTGCAAAACGAGAGCGCCTACAGAGCTGGTGAAGACGGTATCCAAAAGGCCTGTTTGCAAAGCAGTTAAAACATCGGTCAGCGGCAGGGCAACAGGCGGCACACCTAGAGATTCCATGGTGATTTGGCTAACCGGGTCGCCTTGAGGAATCCAGATTTTGCGCCCTTTGAGCTGGCTGAGCTCGGTCACTTTGGCATTGCTCATCATGTAAGCAAAGCCGGAATCCACCAGAATGGAGCACTGGTAGCCATACTCTTTACAGCCGTTTAAGAGCTTGGGCTCAATAGCGGCTCGCACGGCATCTACTTCGTCATAGTTAGAGAGGAGCATGGGCAGGCTCATAATCTGAAAATCGTTGTAAATAGCGCTCATGTCACCGGCGGTAAAAGAGGCGCCGTGGAGCTGGCCGGCTTTGATTTTACGCTGCACAACAATATTATTCCCCATGACCCCGCCGGGATAAACTTTAAAAGTGGCCCGGCCCTGAGTCTTTTCAAAAACCTCTTTGCCGGCGGCTTTTATTGTTTCGTTCAGTAAACTGCCGTCTGGCGTAAGTACAGAAATTTTAAAGACAACGGGCGCTGCCGCAGCTTCGCTTGGTGCTGCAAGAATAGTAGCTAGTGCAAGTAATGAGACAGTTAATAAACGCTTATACATTGTTTACTCCTATTCAAAATATTCCGCTGATTCATCCAAAAGTTTTTTGGCATCAGCTTTGGCCATAGTGTTCATAAGAGTGAGCGAGGGCTCGATATCTGCCGGCGTATCAAGGACATATTTTAGTAATTTATCATGCATTTCCTGATCAAATTTGGGCCGGGCATAGCGTTTGGCATAGCTGACATAAACGCCCAAATCGTGACCTTTGGATATGGCAATGGCTTTTTCAAAATGCATTTTGGCTTTCTCCGGCTGGCCGCCCAAGGACTCAGGTACGAGAGAATAGAGCAGAGCCATTACTTGGTGAGGCATACCACCGCCGTAAGTTTCGTCAAGCTCTAAAAAGCGGTGAGCCAAAAGATCCAGCTTGGGCAAATCGGCGTAATTGTCGCTGTCTTCCATGTGGGTTTCAATATAAAAAGCCCAGGCCATGATTAGCGTTCCCAAGTATGATTGTTGTTCTTTGGTAATAGTGGCGGCGATAGGCTCAAAGCCGGCAAAGGATTTCTTGCCATTTTCTTTAAAAGAGGGATTAACCAGCGCCATAGCGGCAAAAGCATATTTTTTAGCCTTTTGGCCCATGGCTTTGGCCCGCGGAGTGTTCATATCCTCAAAAAAGCCGGATCCAAAAGCGGAGTAGAGCTGGGCACCGGCGGCCAAAAGTTGCGGATTATCGGAATTGCTGTCAATAAGGCCATCCAAAATCAATAGATAAGAGGGCATGGCTTCACGTACCAGATCGGGATCGTCCTGCTTCATAACCGAATCGACAAAGCCGGAGAGCATATTGCCGGCTTTCTTTTTGACCATGCGACTACAGCCGCTAAGGCCGATGGAAAGTGCTAAGAGTAACCCGATCGTGCAATACTTTTTTAAACTGTTTGGCATTCGTTCCTCCTCAAACACCGCATCTATGCTACTAAATAAAGCCGTTTCATGGCAAGAGTGGGATTACATAGCCGGTATCCATCCACAAAATTTCCCGCTCACGCGTCACTATTTGGCAACTTAACTGGTATAATGTGCGGTGAAAAGATGTGGGATCCAGTTTGTTGGCTTTTAAAGAGCAAGCTAAAAATGCTGTCTCTTCATCCGGCTCTTCCATAAGGGTAAAACCATAGGCGCCTATTACTTCTTTTAGGTACTCTGTACCGGCTGAAGTAGTTACACCAAAACCAGTATTATCAATAATATCAAATACTTTTAATTTCATAGGCGCCGGAGGTATCCGCAAAGTGCCGTGGGCTAAAAGCTTTAAACCTTCGTCGGTTATCATGCCGCTGGGCATGGAAGGGAAAATGGCATGCGAGACAACAGTGATGATGTTGCTCCGGCTGATGGCATTTACCTGGCAGGGTAATTCTTTGGGCCAGGTGAGGCGTACGGCAGTGCGCTTTTCTTTAAGAGTGACGTAATTATCAATATCAATCTGCCCGAGGCAGCTTTCTATTTTGGCTATTTGGGCAGCCGGCATGGCATTGACACTGGCTGCCAACTCCTCGCTTGTGCCGTCAAACCCGGCGATATTACTGGTAAAAACACCAAGAGTGAGTTCTTGCGCAGTGGCACTTAGGGCAGCTTCGCCTTGGCCCATGAGCCATATAAGTTCGCCGGAGCCATAATTTAAAAGTGAGCTTTGGGCGCGGCTGTACCACAGCGGAGCGCGCCCGCCGGAGCTGCAGGCAGTGAAAAATAGGCCGAGTAGGCTACTGTAAAATATGAACTGTTTTAGCGCTGACACCTTATTTATGCTCCCAGAATTTGCTCCCTTCCGGCAGTCGTGATAACCTAGGTTACAGTAGTTTCTTTGCCTCTTGTTGGCAACAGGCTAATTTTTACAGAGTGTTAATATGAAGAGAGAACAGCATTTTTTGAAAAGAGCACAGGATTTTCAGCTGACGCTAACTCGTTCTATGCTGGAAACGCTGGAACTAAATCGCACACTTTATGTTATTTTATCGGGGGTTACCGCTGGCGACGGGCTTGATTTTAATCGGGCTTTTCTGCTGCTTGATGACGGTGGGGCGCGTCTTTTGCGCGGTGAAATGGCCATTGGACCCAGCTCGGCCGAGGAGGCTCACCGCATTTGGACCGAGATGGAATTACAGCGCTTTAACCTGCATGTATTGATGGAGCGCTATGATTTGGCCGACCACAATAACCATGAGCTCACCAGAAAATTGCGCAATTTTACTATGCCGTTGCCGCTAAAGAGCGATCAGAGCGATCCGCTGGATGCCAAAATTGTGCAGGTGATGATGCAGGGGCGTTCGGAACTATTAAATGATACGCCTATGAAGCTCTCCGGCACCGATATTGAGCTTTTGAATTTTGCCATGGTGCCGCTTTTGATAGGGGAGCACGCCATTGGCCTCATTATTGTGGATAATGCCTATAATAAACGGCTTATTCAGCCGCAGGAGCTTGATGATTTAAAATCTCTGGCTAATTTGGCGGCCATTGCCGTTGAGCGTGCGCGTATGCATGAGCGTTTGGAGCGCATGGCTACTATCGACGGCCTTACCGGCCTTATGAATCGCCGCTATTTTGATGAAGCTTATCAAAAGTGTTTTTTAAAGGCCCGTTATCACCATGAGCCGCTAAGCCTGGCTATTATTGATTTGGACCATTTTAAGGCGGTAAATGACCATTATGGCCATTTGGCGGGTGATGATTTTTTGCGCGAGACGGCAAATATTATACTTTCTAGGGTGCGTCATGACGATATCGCTGCCCGTTTCGGCGGTGATGAACTTGTTTTGGTGCTGCCACTTGCCAAGCTCAAAGATGCCGAAAAACTGGCCAAAGATTTGCAGGAAAAAATCAGAAACAGCGCTTTATCGAGAAATCTTAATATGCCGCTCACCGTCAGTATAGGAATTGCTGCTTTGAGCGAAAAATGTCGCAATCATCTGGACCTTATCGAGCAGGCCGATCAAGCGCTCTACCAGGCCAAAATTCAGGGGCGCGACCGCGTTGTCGCGTATGAGGAAAAGGCCAAATAATGGATAAAAATCTAGCGGAAATTCTTAATTTTTCTTTTGAGCTTGATAAGCTTAAACAAATAAAAAGACAAAATATAACCAGTGGGGAACTGAGGCCGGAAACTACAGCTGAGCATTCTTGGCATTTGGCAATGCTAGTGCCGCTTTTGGCTCCTTATGCCAAAGAGCCGGTTGATGAATATGCGGCTATGATTATGGCCAGTATTCATGATGTGGTGGAAATTGAAGCTGGTGATACCTATGCCTATGACGCGGCCGGCCATCTTGGCAAGTTTGAGCGTGAAGAGCAGGCGGCTGCCAAAACTTTTGGCCTTTTACCAAAAGATTTAAACGAAAAATTTTCCCAAAGCTGGCACGAATTTGAGGCGGGGCAGACGCCGGAAGCCCGTTTTGTGCGGGCTCTTGACCGCCTGCAGCCGCTAATGTTGCACCGCCTGACGGATTTTGCTGTTTGGCGGCAAAAAAAAGTGCGCCTTAGCCAGGTGTTGGCACGGGTGAGCGAGGTAAAAGAAAATATGCCGGCGCTCTGGCCATTTATTGAGGAAACACTTGATATTGCATGTAAAAAAGGAGCAATGATTGCCGATGTAACATGAAAAATCGGCAGAATCATTGACAGAATTTGAATCGCTGTTAGAGTCTTTTCAGCTTACTTTTTTAGGAGAGAGGCGGAATATGAGTGATTTAGGTGACATTGAACTGGATGATATGTTTGACGGATTGGAAAAGTCGGACCAACCGGCCAAGGAAGAGCCCAAAGCGGCCGCAGATGCTAAAGATGCTGCTTTGGAGCTGGAATCCGTTGAACCTATTGAGGAGCTGGAAGTGGAAGAGATAAAGCCGGCCGGTGCTGTACCTCCACCGCCATTGCAGCGGACTGCCACCGGGGCTATGCCTCCGCCTTTACAGAGAACAGCAACAGGAACTCTGCCGCCACTGCAGCGTACGGCCACCGGAGCCATGCCTCCGCCTATTATGAAAAAACGCGATTATACCCCTGGAGGAGTGTGGAACGGGCGCACCAATTTTGATGATCTTTTTGCCCTGGATTCTTCTCCATTGCCATCGGCGCGCGGCGGGTTGGAAGAGAAAGTAGAATTCTTCCGCGAAAAACTAAGGCGTAGTGAAGCGGTGGTGACCAGGTTTAAAGATGCCTGGGGTGTGCGTGAGGGGGAGCTTTCGGCTCTCGAAGATGTTTATAACAAAGAAAAAACTGCCCACAAAGAAGCTGACGATAAAGTGGCAAATTTAGAGCAAAAACTCCATGCTCATGAGCAGTTTATGGAGCAGAAAAAGCAGGAATTTACCGCTTATGGCAAAAAAGTGGAGCAGGCCTTTGCCAAAAAAGCCGAGCAGGAAGCCGCTTTAGAAAAGAAAATAAGCGACCTTAATACGCAAAAGGCTGAACTTTCCACCTCACTCGATGAGCTTAATAAATCAAAAGAGGCCCTTTCTGCCGAGCTTAATGAAGCTAAAGAGAGTGCTCGCCAGGAAAGCGAGAATTATGAGGCCAAAATAGCCGATATCAATGCCGCGCATGATGCCGAAATGGTTAAACTTTCGGCTACTCATGCCGAAGAAATGCAGGATTTAAAGGTCTCTTATGCCGCCGAGGTCTCCTCTTTGCAAACCGAACTTTCCACAGTGAAAAATCAAAGCGAAGAGGATTTGGCAGCTCGTGATGCCGCTATCGAAAAACTCAAAGAAGCTGTTTCTATGCAAAAAGAGGCTATTGATGAACGCGATGGTCTTATTGGCGAGCGCGAAGCCAGCATAGGCGAATTAAATGATGAGCTTAAGCGGGTAAAAGAAGCCCATGAGGCCGAGATTTCCGAGCTTAGCGCTGCTCATGCCGATGAGCTTAATGAATGTAAAGCCGAGGGCGTGGCGCAGGTTGGTGCTTTGCAACAGGATTTGGAGGCGGCCAAAAACCATGCGGCGGAAGAGATAGCCGTACGCGATGAAGCTATCGAAAAGCTGAAGGAAGCGGTGGCTGTTCAAAAAGAGCAACTTGGTTCGCTGGGGGCGGCCAAGGAAGAGGCCGATAGCGCTATAGCCGTACGCGATGAAGCTATAGAAAAGCTCAAAGAGGCGGTGGCTATTCAGAAGGAGCAACTTGGCGAGATTTCCGCGGCTAAAGAAGAAGCTGATAGCGCTATAGCGGTGCGCGATGAAGCTATAGAAAAGCTCAAAGAGGCGGTGGCTATCCAAAAAGAGGCCATTAATGAGCGCGATGCAAATATTGGTAATTTAAATGAAAAAATCGGCGCTATGGCCGGCGAATTACAGGCGGAAAAAGAAGCCCATGAGGCTAAAAACGCAGAAACGGCCGCCGCCCATGAAGCCGAGATCAATAATCTTAAAGCCGAGCATGAGAGCGAACTCACAGAGCTTAGTGCTGTGCATGCCGGTGAGATAAATGAGTTAAAAGCGGAAAATGAGGCCCAGGTTGGGGCTTTGCAACAGGATTTGGATGCCGCCAAAAGTCAGGCGGCCGCTGAAATAGCGGTGCGCGATGAAGCTATAGAAAAGCTGAAAGAGGCTGTGGCTGCCCAAAATGAGCAGCTTGGCGCTTTGGGTGCGGCTAAAGAAGAGGCTGATAGTGCCATAGAAGTGCGCAATGAGGCCATCGAAAAGCTGAAAGAGGCAGTGGCTCTGCAAAAAGAGCAGCTTAGCGAAATTTCCGCAGCCAAAGAAGAGGCGGATAGCGCTATAGCGGTGCGCGATGAGGCTATAGAAAAGCTCAAAGAGGCGGTGGCTATCCAAAAAGAGGCCATTAGCGAGCGCGATGTAAATATTGGTGATTTAAACGAAAAACTAGGTGCTATGGCCGGTGAATTGCAAGCTGCTAAAGATGCCCATGAAGCTAAGAGTGCGGAGGTGGCTGCAGCCCATGAAGCTGAGATTAATAATCTTAAAGCCGAGCATGAGAGTGAGCTCACGGAGCTTAGTGCTGCTCATGCAACCGAGCTTAATGAGCTAAAAGCAGAGAGCGAAGCCCAGGTTACTGCCCTGCAGCAAGATTTAGAAGGTGCTAAGAGCCGGGCGACCGAAGAAATAGCGGTGCGCGATGAAGCTATCGAAAAGCTGAAAGAGGCAGTATCTACTCAAAAAGAGCAAATAGATGAGCTGAATGCCGCTAAAGAAGAGGCGGATAGCGCTATAAGTGTGCGCGATGAAGCTATCGAAAAGCTGAAAGAGGCAATATCCAACCAAAAGGAGGCCCATGAGGCGGAGATTTCCGAGCTGAATGAGGCTCATGCCGGCGAGCTTAATGAATGTAAAGCCCAAAATGAAGCTGAAGTTTCGGCTCTACGCCAAGAAATGGAAGCTCTTAAAAGCCAGGCCGCCGATGATGTGGCTGTGCGCGATGAGGCTATTAATAAGCTGAGAGAAGCCGTTGATATGCAAAAAGAGGCTCTGCTTGAGCGTGAAAGCAGCATCAATGAGCTGAATGAGAAAATGCTGGCAGCCCAATCCGCTTATGAAAAAGAAATGAATGAGCGGGTGCAGCAACATGAAGAAAAACTAAACGAAATGAGTGCCGATTTTGAGGCCAAAATGGCGGAGCTCGGCCAAGAACACGAAGCCAAGGTTGGTAGGCTGAAAGATGCTCATGCTGCCGAAGTAGAGCGCTGGCAAAATGATATGGCGGCCATGAAAGAGCAGAAAGAGGCCGATATTTCTATTCGTGATGAGGCTATAGAAAAATTGCGTGAGGCTGTGGCTATGCAAAAAGAGGCCATTAGTGAACGCGATAGCAATATTGAGGAGCTTTCTGCAGCCAAAGAGGCAGCGGACAGCACTATAGCCGAACGCGATGAAGCGATAAGCAAATTGCAAGAAGCTATTAGTGAGCGCGATAGCAATATTGAGGAACTCTCTGCCGCCAAAGAAGATGCCGATAGTGCCATAGCTGTGCGCGATGAAGCCATTGGCAAGCTGAAAGAGGCAATAACTGCGCAGGAAGAGCAGTTTAATGAACTCTCTGCCAGTAAAGAAGAGCTGGAAAGTGCTCTTGAAGTGCGCGATGAAGCCATCGGCAAGCTGAAAGAGGCTCTAACTTCGCAGCAAGAGCAAATGGATGAGCTAAATGCGGCTAAAGAAGAGGCCGATAGCGCCATAGCTGTGCGCGATGAAGCCATCGGCAAGCTGAAAGAGGCTCTAACTTCGCAGCAAGAGCAAATGGA
>JAEEGL015430241.1_pt1 | contig 20001 bp, 16 predicted proteins | sample 9134231 | NCBI WGS metagenome assembly JAEEGL01 (sample SAMN16246548, study PRJNA631951) | gut metagenome | biome: gut microbiome; feature: rumen; material: fiber-attached | host: Bos | place: Iran: Karaj | collected 2018-10
AACTTGAGAACGAAAAAACGCAAAGCAGCAATAACAATGATTTTGCAATGATTTTATAAAATTTTTTCATGTTAATCCCCTAATTATCAAGCTAGTTCATAAAGTTGATTTCTACGCTTTCCCAGTCAGAAAGTCCTGTTATGATTTCCGTGAGTCTCAGTAAAAATGCCTGATAAATATCTGAATCCTCAAGTTTTTTTGCATTTATGCTGTCAATAATCTGACTCTCAAACTCTTTCTGAAGTTCATTCTTAACATTCTCCACGATTTGAGCCTGGCTCATCTCTGGCTTTATCAAATCTGTTTTGAGAACACCAACTTCAAGAGGCACGCTTTCCATGCTTGCAACTTTATAAATATCTTTTTCGCCTATAAGTATGTTGATTGAAAAAGGAATCTGTGCTTTTTGATTATTGTAATCAAGCTTGAGAATTTTTTTTGATACATCAGACGCTTCCTCGTTCATCTTTAAGTTATCGATGTCCGTGAAAGAAATTTCAGCCTTTCCCTCAACAAAATACACGCTAACTTCGTCCGTAAATTTGCTTGTCGCAGTTTCCAGAGGAACTTCAGTTCCCTGCACTTTAAATTTTTTGAAACTTATCGTCTGGATTACAAGTTCCTGCCTTTTTAATTCGTCAAGGTTAAAACTATGAAAATTTATTATGCTGAGATGATATTTTATGAGATAGCCTGCCGAAACAAATACGAACGCGCTAACAACAAGGAGAAATAACGGAAGAATCCGCTTGATTTTTATAAGAAGAACTATTCCAAAAATAAATGCGCCTATAATAGAAATCAAATAAATCATTTTCCGTACACTCCATAAGATTCAAGTCTTCTCAAGACTTCCTCGTTGTTGTTCTCTGCTTTTGCCAAATCTGCCGCATTTTTCCCGTTGCTGTCTGTTGCATAAACATTCGCTCCATACATTCTGAAATATTTTATGGCTGCATAATCATTGTTATATGACGCAGCGTAAAGGAATGCAGTCTTTCCGTCCCTGTCGGTTTTCTCAAGACAATATTTGTCTTTTTTGAGGATTTTCGGCAAAAACTCTAAAATAACATCTTTACTTCCGTATCGAGCAAGAAACATTAAAAGAGATGCACCGTTGTCTTTTTGATTTGTGGTGGTGACATTTGTTATATTTTCACCGACTTTTCTCAGAATATTTTTCAAAATAGCTTCATTCTTGTTTTCGAGCGCATAGAAAATTGCATTCCTTCCAGAATTTTCAGTTCCTTTGCTCTGAATCGAAATATCGGCATTTTTTTCAAGCAAGAATTCCACAAGTTTTTCGTCTCTGTTCTTGACTGCGAAAATGAGGGCGGTGTCTCCGCTGTATTCGCCACCACGAACCGTCGCGTTTATATCTGCACCGCTACCGATAATTTTTTCCAAAATTTCGATTCTGGCGGATGTATTCCGCATCTCCTCAGTTTTCTTACATATAACATATATCGCAAGAGGCATTCTTACCTTGTTGTTTCCGTATTGCTCCTCTTTCGTAAGCTTTGAAAGCCCCGAAGCTTCCTCCAGTTCCATAAACTGCATAAGTTTTGCGTCATGTCCTGAAAGTTCGCTGTCTATTGCGGAAAAAATTGAAGCACCGATTTTTGTCTTGCTTTCCAACAATTTGTCAATTACAAATGTCTGGTTTTTCTCAAATGCATAATCAATTGCATTTTTCCCAGAATTATCTGGTATATTCATTGCAGCTCCATAATAAATGAGCTTTAAAACGGTGTCTTCATCTTCCGCCATCAGAATCGCCGTTTTTCCGTCTTTTGTTATCTTTTCGTTCAGACCAAATTTTCCTAGATTGCCTTTATTCTCGAGGAGTACGGAAAGCACATTCGAGCGGTTGACGGCAATATCAGTTGTAACGACATCAAGGTGGTAAACGGCAGCGTAAGTTATAGGATCTAGTTTTACATTGTTATCTCCGTAAGTTTTTTTGATGTTTGTAAACGAGCCATTTTGTAAAAATTTTGAAAGCGGATCTGTATTTCCGTTTTCAAAAGTCTTCTCTATTACGGAAAAAATACTTTTTCCTATGTCTACTTTTTTGTCTATAAGGTACTGAACTACATCATAGTTGTTGTAGTTTAGCGCATAGTCCAATGCGTTTTCTCCGTTATCATCCTCTTTGTCCCAGCTGATTTTATTGTTTTCGAGGAGAAATTTTGCGCTAGTTGAATCACCGTGTCTTATGCAAATCTGGAGCAGATTCATTTTTAATTTTGTTGTGACGATATTGTAATCAATGTTTTCATTAAAATCTGGCTTGTATTGTTTGTCCTCCTCATACGAAAAGTCAATTCGGTCTGCAATATTCTTTATGTGACTCCCTTTATAATATAGGACAGTATTTCCATAGCTGTCTTTCGCCAGCTTGTTGCCGTCGTACTCTTCAAAGAGCTTATAAAATTTTTCCATATTTTTATATGCAACATAGTGAAATGTGGTAAACTCGTCCACGGAGGAATCTTCTTTTGTAATTTTGTTTGTCTTGTTCGGATCAGCACCTTTCTTTAAGAGTTTTTTTGTCAGCTCGTATTTTTCGTCTTCCCTTATTCGTGAATCACTAAGCCGCCATACAGCAATATAAAGAGGAGTAAATTGATTTTCCCCAATCGCATACGGAATGTTCGTGTCCGCATTTTTCTCCAACAACGCGTTTATAGCATATTTTAAGAATTCATCTTTGACATCATAATTCCAAAGTAGCATTGACAATAGCGAATTTTTATAAGTTATATTTTCTCTTTTTATGGCTTCTATCTTGTCTATAGTCTCTTTAGTTGATTTTTCCAAAATTTTTTTAAAAATATCAAAATCTTTTGTCTCATAGGCGAGTTGTAATGTTGATATTTTCCCGTTTTCCAAGATAAATTCTTTATCGACATTAGCCCCATTCTCTATGAGTTTTTCAACAAAGTCTCTTTTATTTGCGTTGTAGTTATTCACTAATAGAAACAGTAAAGGAGTATATGCATTTTTTTCCTGTACGATTTCGGAATCGATATCGGCTTCTTTTTCTATAAATTTATCTATAATATCAAGAAGCTTTCGCTCAGGGGCAGTCGATTTAGAAATATTCCTACATAAGCAGGCGAACGGAGTTTCTTCAAGATTTTTCCACTTTGCCTTTTTGGATAAAGTTTCCGCGTTTGTCTTTTCTAGAACAAGGTTTATAAAATCCGTATTCTGACTCTTAACAGCAACATAAATCGGCGTGTAATTGGTAAAGTCACCTTTGTTCCATGTGTAATTTGCATCAGCCCCTTTATCCAGCATCTTCTTTATTATTTCCAAGCTCATATTATATTTGAGTGCATAAAGCAATGGAGATTCTTTATTTTCGTCAAAAACATTAGGATTAGCGCCATAATCCAGTAGACTCTTTATTATTTCTGGATTTGTGTTTTTTTTAAGCCCATAAAACAATGGAGTCCAATTGTTAGTAGTACGAGTGTTCGGATCTGCTCCATATTGTAACATTTTTTGCACCAATTCGACATAGTTATAATCGATAGCATCAAAAATAGGAGCATAGCCGCTTTTGTTTTTTTGATTTAGTTCTTCTTTTAGGTTAGAACGGTCTTTAGCAGACATTCCGTCTTCTTCGTATTTGCTGATTCGTAACATCATTCGTCTGGTCGCTTCCTTTAACTCATACTTCTCCGAAAAATCAGCAAAAGTACCATTGTAATCATAAGCTCCGGTTTTCCAAGGAGAACCAGCCCATATTTGATTTATAAAAAAGAAGCATATACAACAAAGCAATGTGATTTTCTTCATAATAAAGTCCTCTCATCTTTATATATGCTTAAAATAATAAGCCCAGTAGACATTTTTTGCAAGAAAATCAACAAACCAGCATCAACAAGGCGTGTTTTGCGATTGCTTTGTTTCGGGGGGCTGTTACACTACAGACGGTGTAGATGCTGAAACAAGTTCAGCATGACGGCAGTTTTTAGACAGTCCCCCTCAAAACTCCAGCCGAAACATCTCTTCCTTCGGGGCAAACAACCCCGTAAGCTCATGGAAATTCACAAACGAAAAGTCCTGGTATGACGGATAGGCTTCACCGCTGTAAATTACAAAACCGTTCGGTTTTTCTTGGGAAACTTTGTCGCTGAAAATCTCGCGGAATTTTTTCATGTTTTTCAGGAATTCTTCGTTGAGAGCTTTTCCGCTTTTCACTTCAAAAAGCGTAAGAAGCCTGTTTTCTTTAAGAATCAAATCAACTTCCAGACCTTTGCTGTTTCGAAAAAAGTACAGGTCAGGCTCTGCCCCTGCGTTGAACCTTGCTTTTAGAGCCTCGCAAACGACAAGATTCTCAAAAAGATTCCCCATCAGCGGATCGCGCTGCATTTGCAAAGGATTTTCAATTCCCAATAAGTATGACGCAAGCCCTGTATCGCAAAAATAAACTTTCGGGGTTTTTACGACTTGATTCATGCGGTTTTCGTACCACGGACGCAAAATATAAACGATATGGGAGGCTTCAAGAATCGAAAGCCAAGAGCCAATCGTGGTGCTTGACACCCCAACCTCGCTAGCAACAGCAGAATTGTTAACAAGCTGCCCTGTCCTTCCTGCCAAAAGCCGCATGAAATTCTCAAATCGCATTAAATCCTGAACAGCGTTAATCTGCGCGATGTCTTTTTCAAGATAAGTCTGAACATAGTTTCGGTAATACTCAAAGGGCTTGAGTCCTTTTTTTGAAAAGAGAAATGGCATACAGCCCGAAATAAGTTGCACATCTCGGTCAAGCTCAATTCCGCTCTCTTTCAACTCCGAAATCGACAATGGCTGCATCTGAATTATTGCGATGCGCCCCGCAAGTGACTGAGAAACAGAATTTTTCAGAGGAATCTGCTGGCTTACAGTAATTATGTACTGCCCCGGCTTTTTGTTTTTGTCTATGCGAACCTGAACAGTACTCAAAAGCTCCGGCACTCGCTGGATTTCATCTATAATAACTGGCTCCGGAAAACGCGTAAAAAACTCTTCTGGGTCATTTTTTGCCAAAGTCCGCGTGTTCATATCTTCAAGATTGGCGTAAGAAAAATTCGGAAAGAGATTTTGAACAAGTGTTGTTTTTCCGCACTGGCGCGGACCAAAAACTGCGACGGAAAAATAATCTTCCATGCACGATTTTATGTATTCGGAGATTTTTCGCTTTATCATACGAATATGATATTATGCGTTGGCGGAGATTTCAAGTCTCACTTTAAATCTCCGCCAACATTCCGAGCGCAGCAAAGAATCTGAAAACTTTACTGATTTACGGCAGGAGCAGAATCAATTGCGTTCTGGGCAGCTTCCAATGCGGCACTATCCTTTCTCTCGCAGAATTTGCACACTGTCCCCTTGCCAGCGTCCTTTGCCTCCGCAACAGAAGTTGTATGAAGTGCCTCGTTTCTGTCCAGAGCCTCACAGTCCTCGTGCGTGTGGAATTTCTTTCCGTGCGTAGTCCAGTAAACAACCTTTTCATTTTCCGAGTTAGATTTATTTGCGGCTTGCTTTTTTTCAGGAACAAAAACAGGATTTTTTCCGTTTCTGCTGAAAATTTCCCTTTCTTTGTTGTACGAGCCAATTTCACTTACATCAAAATTCTGAAAAAATGATTTTATCGCTGATTCAGAAAAAAAACTGCTGCTGCTTATTTCGTAACGATACCCGTCTTGATTTTTGCCTATGAACGAACCGATTGCATTTCTTAGCCCGCCTTCTGCCGTTGAATACGAACCATACCGAGAATTTGAGTCCGACTTAATCGGAACTTCGCCTTTGGACGAAACTGTAGTCAGCGCAGCATATGAATCTGCCAGAGATTTTGGCACTGCTGAAACTGCCCAGTCACCTTTGGGCATAGTCCTCAAAAAATAATAAAGCGCAGATTCAGGTCGCTTCCATTTTTTCGCTTCGGCTATTTTGTCAATTTCGCCAGTTATTTCCTCATACCTTGTAAGCTCTGACTTTGTTTTCAGACCGTACTGAACAGCTTTCTGATATTCCGTATTGTTTGAAAACCCTGCCTCCGTCGCAGTCTTTAATACGCTGGCATTATAAAAGCCCTTCGATTTTGCAAGAAGCCACTCATCTTTCGTCTTAAAGCCGTTCGCAGTATAATTTAAATATTCCTTGTAATCGCTATATTTTCCGTAGCCGAGCTTTTTTGCCTCGTAATAGGATGTGGATTCTTTTTCAGAATCATTTCTATAAGACGATGACGAAACCGAAACAAATCCATTGTTGTATGCGTCCATGCAATCAGCTAGATTTTTAAAAGAATTCCTCTCATAATAATAGTAGATATCAGACTTTTCTATGCCAAGATTTTTCGCCTTTTCATAATCAGCAGAAGACCTGAAACTAGCATTTTTCCCCGCGCGATAATCCGAGAGCGTTTTATATCCTTCCATTGGAAACGAAAAATATGTTCCGTTCGTCATAACAAGAGCCTCGCTGCCAGTACGCTCCATATTATTCAGGAAAACAATCGAAATATTATAGCTATTGATTATTTTCTCAAAATCATCAATAGATTTTATCTGTATCGTGGGTAGATTCTGCTTTGTGGAAATCTCCACATATTTCAGCTCCGCCATCGCACCACAAAACATCGAAATCATCAACAAAAAAGAAAAAAATCGTTTCATCGTCATCTCCTGCTACTTGGTATTTTTTCAATTTATCAAGTAATAGTATAATCGGCATTTTTCGCAAAAACAAGACCAACGTCCGCCCTCCAGTTGATAGTCCTAAGTTTTTTTGATAGATTCGGAGCATGATTTTTTTGAAATCCTCAGAACACCAGAAAGAATCTCAAGCTGAGACTTTGCAGTTTTTCAAGTCGCTTTTTACGATTGTAGGGCCGATTGCGCTTCAAAACTTGATTTCTGCGGCAGTTGGTTCTGCGGATGTCATTATGCTCGGCTATGTGGGGCAGGATGCGATTGCAGCCGTTAACCTTGCTTCATATGTTCAGTTTATTTTGTTCTTGTTCTTTGTAGGGCTTTCTTCGGGCGTAATTATTCTTGCGGCCCAATACTGGGGCAAGAACGATGTCAGTTCTATTGAAACGATTTTTGGTATCGGAGTGAAGATTTCGGCTTCAATCGGGCTTATTTTTGCACTTCTCGCGTTTTTTGCCCCCGAATTTCTGATGAAGATTTTTACGAATGATTTATCGCTGATTTCTATTGGAAGCGAATATCTTAAAACCGTAAGCATCGGATTTTTTATCCTTGCTTTCTCCCAGATTTACCAGGCGGTTTTGAAAAGCATTGAGCGAGTTCGGACTGTTACTGTAGTTACGACGAGTGCCCTTTTGCTTAACATCGGTCTGAACGCGGTGTTTATTTTCGGGCTTTTGGGCGCGCCAAAAATGGGCGTTCGTGGAGTTGCTCTTGCAACTACTATTTCCCGCGTGATTGAATTTTTGATTTGCTCGATTGTGTGCGCGCGGGTCAAAGAAATCCACTTTGGGCTGGAAACTTTGTTCAGGAAAAACACCATATTATTGAAGGATTTTGTTCATTACTCACTTCCGGCGATTGGAAACGAAGCTGTCTGGGGCGCAGGCTGGTCGATGTACGCGGTGATTATGGGTCACTTGGGAGCTGATTTGGTCGCGGCAAATTCGGTGGTCAGCGTAGTGCGGAATCTTGCGAGCGTCCTTTTCTTCGGAATGGCATATGGCGGCGCAATTCTTTTGGGAAAGCAGATGGGAGCGAACCAAATGGAGCTTGTCTCCAGAAATGCCTCCAGGCTTGTAAGAAGCACGGTTCTTGCGGGCCTTTTAGCCGCCGTAATTCTGGCTTTGAGCCGCCCCGTCCTTTTTTTGATTGCCGACTTGAACGAGCAGGCAACTTCGTATTTGACCCCGCTCTTGTACATAAACTGCGTGTCAGCTTTGGGAGCCGCAATAAACACCGTCCTGATTTGCGGCGTTTTCCGTGCAGGCGGAGATGCAAAGTGGGGGTTCGTTCTGGACAGTCTTGCAATGTGGGCAGTTTCCGTGCCTCTAGGATTTTTCTGCGCATTCGTTCTTCATCTTCCGCCCCTTGTTGTGTACATGATTGTTTATCTTGATGAATGGGAAAAAATGATTTTCAACATAGTTCACTACAAGCGCAAAAAATGGATGAAGAATATCACGCGGGAATTTTAGGAATAAGTCATATCAACTTAAAAGGTATATTTATAACCATATTACAAGTTTAAGAAATTCCTCTTTGTTATAAATAATTCTCTTATGAATGAGGACTTGAATTGCCAGCCAGATGAAAAACAAGAGAAAGAAACGATTCCCGTGCTTTTCGGAAGAAATGTAAAAAAATATAGAAAATTAGCAAAACTCACGCAGGAGCAACTTTCCGAAAGAATTGGCGTTTCACAAAAGCATCTTTCGATTATCGAAACCGGAACTCAGTTTGCTTCCGCCTCGCTAATCGCACGACTGGCGGACACGCTCAATGTTTCTCCTGGGGAACTGTTCGGCGGCGCAAACGGAGACATGAAGCGGGAAATTGAAAAAATGCGGGACGAAATAATGGCTATGGTTTCAAATGAGATGCGGCGGCAGAACGATTTACTTTTCAGCAGGATTGAAGAGCTGCTGGCTTCTGGCATAAAAAGCAAATTGAACAATCTTCTGAACATAGAAAACATTCCGCAAGTCCCCGATTTTTCTGGTTTTCCTGTGTAAAAACACAAGAGCTGACCGCATAACTCAGATTTTCCACGAAAATTCAGTTTCCGAACAGCTCGCTTAAAAATCAATCTGTGCAACAAAAATCGATTGTGCTAATATATTGATAAATGACTGACCAAATTACAGTGCCTTCGGGCGAACAAAAAAAAGAAGCTCACATTTTTTACATGGCAGCACTCATAGGCGGATTTCTTGGGCTTTTTCCAATTGTTAGCATTGTGAAGAATTTCGGCTCCGCACAGACTGCAAACATGATTGAAATAATCGTGGCAGCTCTAGAAAAAAACAAAATAAACTTTTCGTTCTACATCACAGGAACTTTTCTCTACTCTATGTCGATTGTTTTTGTCACTGTTCTAAAAAGAAAATCAAAAACAGGGATAAAGTTCGCAGCTTTGGGCATAAATATAATAGCAGTTCTGGCAATGTGCATTCTTCCAGAAAACTTGTCGCCGCTTATTTATCTTTATCCCACATTTTTAGCAATGCCATTCCTTTGGTGTACTTTCAATGGCGGCTATGGTTTTACAAGCTCCCCGATTTTTTCCACGAACAATTTGAGAATGTTCATCTCGTCGCTCGTAGAAATTTTTATCTATAAAGAAAAATCTTTTATGCTCAAAGCAAAATTTTTCGGCGCGACCCTGCTTTTTTTTCATACAGGAATCGTACTAAGCTGGATTTGCTGGCACTTTTTCAAAAAAACAGGATTTTTGTTCGCGCTCGTTCCGATTTTGCTCTGTTCAGTAATGATTATAAAAAATGAGATTATGAAAAAAAGGCATAATATAGCTATTCGGAAAACTATTGTTTCCGAACAGCTATAATAAAAACAAGATTTTATAGTTGTCATAATTTTTTATTGAATGAACGATAAAGAAATGTCGAAATACAAATGAGGGGAAAAGTTATGAAAAAATTATTCTGCCTATTTTTCGCAATTCTTGTCACATCATCAATACTAACAAGTTGCAGCTCGGACTCAGATTCAAATTCTTCCGTAAGCTCCGCTTACCCAATTTTGAAAGCATCACTGTCAACATCAGCATTTTATGTGGGCGACTCTGACTCCACGCTCAAAAACGCACTGGAAGTAAAATATTACACAAACGACAGTTCATTCTCAACGATAACGGACTACACGCTCTCAGGATGGGAATCCGCCACCACAGGAACAAGAACAGTCACAATCAGCTATAAGGAAAAATCAGTAGCAAAAGATTACGCGATTATGTCGCGTCCCTCAGCAGACAGCATATCGTTTACAGAATGGACAGATTATGTCATCGCCAAAAACACGCTCATCGACATTGATTCAAGCACAAAAAATATCACTTTAAAAACTTACGACGATTTTTCCGCTTTTCTTACGGACAATCCAAAAACACAAACACCAATAACACCTTCATTTTTGTGGGCGGACGGGCAAACCGCCTCGATTCCTGCGCTTTACTTTCAGAATGACAAAAAAAGCTACTACATCTACGATGCAGGCGAAAAACTGGTAATTTCGGAAACTATCGGAAATCCTCCAGAAACTTCTGCATTGTATCAGATTGACAGAATGATTCCAGAAGACGATGAAGTTTATGTGTCAGAGGAAACATTCACGATTAGCGGAACAGAATACTATCTGTACGCCGTTCCGTCAAATTCAGGAACAAGAGTTTCTTTCTATAAATACGACACTGTAAGCGCAACACCAGCAGATTCAGAAAAAATAGCTGATTTTGAGCCGTCTTCGCTTGTGATGGAAACAAGCGTAATCAAAAACGAAAGCGGCGAATGGAAAATCAGCTATAACAATGCAGGCGGAATATTCAATATACAGGTGCAAAATGCTTCTGAACTTGGCACTCCGCCAATAAGGTGCTACAAAAGATAAGTTTTCAGAAATTTCTGCCGTTCCAGCCCCAGTTCTCAAAGCCAGCATATGTGATATAAATCTTATCGCCAGGAATTGAAAGAACATTGCTGAAAATATCGCAGATTTTAGCCGTCATTTTATTGCACGCGCTTGGATTTTCCCCGCCATACAGCTGAACTTGGACGAATGCGCCTTTGTCCAGCTTTTTTCCGGCAAAGTACAAATCCGACTTATCCTCAAAACCAAGCATAAGATATGACTCTGGCTTTCCAAGAATAGAGATAGCTTTTCCGAATTCAGAAACAAGCATATCGCGTTTTTCCTGCGAAAGCTCCGTCGTAACTTTTGAATTAATCATCGGCATAAGTGAACCTCCTTTTTTAGAGGGGCTGCCCATAAGTTCAGCATGACAATGCTTTTTGAACAGCCCCGAGTGAAAATAACTTAATGTCAGTTAGTGTTCTTTATAGTCTGAATTATATCCGAATACTGGCTTCCGTACTTAGCGTACACTGGCTGCATCGCGTCCTGAAATTCCGAGAAAGCGGCAGAAGAAAGCTCGATGACTGTGTTTCCGTTAGCGCGGACTATCTGCTCGGAAGCAGCCTCTTTCTCCTTCCATTTCTGAATTTCAAAACTCTGAGTTTCTTTTGCGCACTCTTTTATAAGCCGCAAATCATCAGGATCAAGTCTGTCCATGACTTTCTTGGAAGCCAGCAAAATCTCAGGAACGCGCGTGTGCTGGTCAAGAATAAAGTACGGAGCTACAGTATAGTCGCCACCGCTCTGATATGACGGCCAGTTATTTTCCGCGCCGTCAACAATTCCGTCTGAGATTGCGTTTCGCACAGCCGAGAATCCGATTCCAGAAACGCCAGTCGCACCAAGCGCAGTACACATATCAATCATCATCTGGTTCGCCTGAACACGAATCCTAAGACCCTGCATATCGCTCACAGAATGAACGGGCTTTGTCGTGTAAAAATTGCGGCTTCCGCTGTCATAGTAGCAAAGCCCAACAAGCCCGGAGCCAGATGTTTCGATATCGTTGAGCATTCCCTGCCCTACGCTTCCGTTAAGAACTTTCCACATATGATCAGAAGAACGATACAAATATGGAAGCATGATTGCATTGAGCTTCGGAACATATTCTGCAATAGGGGCGGCAGAAACCCGGGCAAACGCCAAATCGCCCAATTTTAGGGCCGCAATAGCATCTGGCTCAGTTTCGGCAAGAGCACCTCCGGCACGAACTTCAATCTTCACTCGCCCTTCGGTACGCTCCTCAACAAGGCGCGCAAACTCAATATCAGCAAGTGATGTAGGATAGCCACGCGCATGAACCTCAGAAAGTCTGAGCGTAACAGGTCTTTTTGACACTGCGAATTTTTCTTTTCGACATCCAGAAAAAAGCAGCGCAAAAGAAAGCAGCGCAAATCCAGCTTTTGTTATTTTCTTCATCATAATCTCCTAAAAACGCATCAAGAATCTGCAAGAAGAACAGAATTTTTACTCTGTCTTGAAGCGGTCAATCTGATTTCCGATTTTGTTGATTGCATCCTGAACATCAGACGAAATGCCAGACAAAGCCGAACCAGTCTCGTTGATTTTACGAGCACCTTGAGCCATATCGTCCATGCTTGATTCCATGCGCTTGGTTGAATCCTGCAATGAATGCATTTCCTGCATAATCCGCTCGTTGCGCACGGACATTTCTTTAGATGCTCTCTGAACTTCCTGAGTACTGTCGTTCATGTTGCGCAGCGCGTCACCAATCTGTCTTGAACCAGAGTTCTGCTCTTCCATCGCGCTCTTAATCTGAACGACAAGCGCGTCAGTCTGCCTGATGTGATTTGCGACTTCGCTGAACGCCTCGCTCGCCTCATTTGAAGAAGCAACGACTTCTCCGATTGAATCGCGGATTTTTGTAAGCTGGTCTCCGATTGAGCGCGACTGCGCAGAAGATGTTTCAGAGAGCTTTCTGATTTCGTCCGCGACGACGGAGAATCCTTTTCCCGCTTCGCCAGCATGGGCAGCCTCAATAGCCGCGTTCATAGCGAGCAAGTTCGTCTGCTCTGCAATTGAAGAAATAGCAAGGTTCGCCTCTGAAAGAAGCTCTGACTGACTCTCAATCTGCTGAATACGGTCGTTTACATCCTGCTGCTTTCCAAAACCTGTCTGAACATTGGTGTTGAGCGCGCCAAACGAATCGGCCATTTTATCAACTGAAGCAGTGACGGAAGAAATGTTTCCTATCATTTCCTCAACAGCCGCGCTCGCCTGAGCAACGCCCGAAGACTGATTTTCTACCAGAGAATCAAGGTTCATTATGTTCGATGAGATTTCGCTCAGCGCGCCTGCAGTATGGGAAACAGTATCATTCTGAGACATAATCTGATGATGTATTGTGTCGATATTAGACAGAATTTCAGTAATTGCGCCCGAAGTATCTTTAGTTCCCAAAGAAAGATTAGCACCTGATGAGCCAAGAACTTCCTTCGTTCCCTTAATGTCAGACATAATCTGCTGCAACTTGTCAAGGAACGCATCGAAGTGGATTATGAGGTCTCCAATCTCATCGCGGATAAAGAGCTTACAACGCTTAGTAAGGTCAGCTTCTCCAGTTTCCATTTCTTTCAAGAAGTTCGTTACATTGTAAATACGCCACATGAGCCACTGCACGAAACGGTAGCTGAAGAACGCAAATATGCCGATAATAACGGCAGCAATCGGAAGGACAAGCCTTACTGTATGATTTCTGATTTCATCAATCATTCCGACATCACGAGCAATAAACACCATTCCGGTTATAGTCGCATTGCTGGAAATAAGCGGAAAATAGACCGCCATATATTTTTTTCCGTTGATAGTGATGTTTCCGTGGTACAAGTCCCCGTCGTTCAAAACAGCCGAAATAACATCCTGATTGTCGAGTGTAGTTCCTATGAAACTATTGCCCAAAGTCGTTGACACACGCTTTGTTCCCTCAAAAATGGTGCTTTCTGCCATATACGAGTTTTTGACTTGCTGAGTTATGTCACCGTTCACGAGAGAATATGCTGCAACCATAGCTCCGATGACATTTCCGCCGCTTCTGATAGGAGCAACCGCAATCATCGAGTAACCAGACTCACCTAAATCCTCATATGAGTAGCCGGCAGTTCCACGAAGCGCACTTTGCACCGCCGCAACCGAAGAAATATCTGCGCCTTCCATAACGCCCTCACCGGCAACAATACGCCCTGAGCTATCAGTTATAGCCAGAACCTCAACATTCAAAGTACCGTTCGCCCAGTTAATCGTAGCGCGAAGATTCGCAACATTACCGCTCTCCAAATTCTTTGGAATGTCCGGGCGATTTGAAAGAAGCATTACATCAGCTTCCAGCGTATCGCGCCAGTCTTTAAGAGTCATATCAAGTCCAGTCGCGAAATTCATAAGCTGGGCATCCGTAGACTCCCGCACGCCCCTGTCAAAGCTGTTCAGCTCAAAAACTGCAACGCCAACAACGCTTATTACAACCGCTCCGATTATCATAAACATCAGCTTTGTAAGAATTCGGACATCCTTCTTGGCTTTCGTATCAAATCTGTCAAGCTCTTTTTTCTGTCTTGCCATAAAAAAACTTCCCTAAAAAAAAATCAAATTGCGCTGTTTTTACTGATTTACGGCAGGAGCGGCAGAATCAATTGCATTCTGAGCAGCTTCCAGTGCGGCAGAATCTTTTCTCTCGCAGAACTTGCAGATAGTTCCTTTTCCAGCATCCATTGCTTCGGCAGCAGAACCTGTGATAAGCGTGTCTGACCTGTCAAGAGCCTGACAGTCCTCGTGCGTGTGGAACTTTTTTCCATGCTCAGTCCAGTAGACAACCTGACCAGCAGTAGCCGCAGCCACAGCCTCCTGAGAAATCGGATTCCAGTCATAGCTTGCAAGACCGCTTATCGCAAGGAAAATAGCCGCTACAACAGTTCCCACTGCCTTTGTCTTCTTGTCTGCATCTTTGTTCGTAAGAAGGATAACGATGAACGGAATGAACGCAACAGCCGCCACAATAACGCCCATGTTGTTCCAAAGCCAGAATTTGAGCGCATTTTTCTGAGAAGCCGGGTCAATGTGGTTCGCCTTTTTCCAAAACTGAGAGCCGATTATAACGCACGCCATATCAAGAACAAGCGCACCGATTCCCTTGTAAAGCGGCTCAATCTTAGGAAGAATAAGAAGTTTCTCAAGAATGAGGGCAATTGCGAGCACCTCAAATGCAAGCGCGAAAATCCAAAGCACGAATGCACCAACGCGGAGTCCAGTTGCATTTCCGCCGCTTGCCACCGCATGAGACACAGCCTGTGTCTTTCCTGTAACATTTTTACCTGTTGAAGCCTGAATAATTTTATGTTCCTTAGCCATTTTTCTACCTCTATATATTTTCGGCAACTCTAAAAATCAACTTTTCTGACGCTGCCCGATTGCCGTGATAAAACACAGCAAACTTTTTTTATTGCTGATAATTTCTAAAAACTAAAGTTTCCAGAAATTTTCTGGTTTATTTAAGCAGCCCCATAAGTCCGCCAAGCAAATTGCCGGCAGCAGAACTGCCTGAACTGTTTGAAGATGAATTGGAGCCTCCGCCCAGAAGACCTCCTATGAGGCTTGCAACATTAACATTTCCAAGCGTGCTTGAAACAAGATTTCCCAATGCGCTGGCAGAAGTGCCTGAAGTCTGCTGACCGAGCAGACTCATAAACAGCGGAGCGGCAGCAGACAAAATTGACTTTGCATTTGCCGATGTAGTTCCAGCTTTTTTCGCAATGTCGCTCGCAGCATTTTTTCCGAGCAAATGGCTGATGATTTTTGCTCCGTCGCTCAAATCAACGCCTTTCAGAAACGATGCGATGTTTGAAGTATCTTCTTTTGCATGATCCGACAAAGCCTGCGTTATGCTCTGAGCAGTGGATGAATTACTCGCCTGCTGCGAAACTCCCTGAAGGAGCATCGGCACTGCCGCAGACAAAACTTTTTTTACCGTGTCAGAATTGCTGTTAGCAGCCTGGCTTATTCCCTGAATGCTAGATGCGCCCAACAAGGTGTTCAAAATTGCTGATGTATCCATAGCGAAAAACCTCTGTTTTTTTTTGTTCTGATATATAGATTTTCATTATACTTTCAACCATAAATATCGGTCAAGGAAAAAACCATAAACAGAAATATCCCAACTCCGCACTAAAAAATCTTAAAATCGTCATAAACATATTGAGCGAAATAGTCCACAGCGGTTCGCCACTATGTCGCGCACAGTATGGTAATGCTCGCACCGCCCCTGTTCGTCAACAAGTTTTCCAAAAATCCGGGGAAATATTTCATCCTGATTTTGAACTATATTTTTCATGCTTTTCATTCTATAATAAAGATGATAATTCTGGAAACTTGATTTTTCTGAATTAGTCCGCACATAGGAGATTATATGAATATTTCAAGCAAAATTGTGTATGTGGGAGTTGATGACCATAAAATCGACTTGTTTGAGGGACAGTTCGATGTTCCGAACGGAATGGCTTACAACTCATATGTCATTTTCGGCGACAAAATTGCCGTAATGGACAGCGTTGACGCAAACTTCGGAGACGAATGGCTCGCAAACATCAAAAAAGCGTTGGACGGAAAAACACCAGACTACCTTGTTGTGCAGCATATGGAAATGGATCACTCGGCAAACATAAAACGATTTGCCGAATCGTACCCGAACGCAAAAATTGTTTCTTCAAAAATGGCGTTCGTACTGATGAAAAGCTACTTTGGAACTGATTTTTCGGACAGACAGCTTGTGGTGGGCGAAGGCTCAAAACTGGAGCTTGGAGCCACAGACGGTGCGCACACGCTTTCATTCGTCACTGCCCCGAACGTACACTGGCCCGAAGTCATTATGACTTATGACTCCGCAGAAAAAACGCTTTTCTCCGCGGACGCATTCGGCAAATTCGGCGCGAACGACTACGATGACCCGGAGGGCTGGGCTTGCGAAGCACGCCGCTATTACTTCGGAATCGTGGGAAAATTCGGCGCACAAGTTCAGGCACTGCTCAAAAAAGCCGCCCCGCTTGAAATCAACACTATATGTCCGCTGCACGGACCTGTCCTTAACGACAATATTAAATACTATCTTGACACTTACAACACATGGTCAAGCTACGGCGTTGAAAGCGAAGGCGTTACTGTACTTTACACATCGGTCTACGGAAACACAAAAGCCGCCGCCGAGAAATTCGCACAGATTCTCAAAGATAAGGGCTGCCCAAAAGTCGCTATTTCTGACCTTGCCCGGGAAGACACTTACGAGTGCGTGGAGGATGCATTCCGCTACGGAAAACTCGTTCTTGCCACAACGACTTACAACGGCGGCATTTTTCCTACAATGCGGGAATTCATCGAGCATCTTACGGAAAGAAACTACCAGAACAGAAAGATTGGATTCATCGAAAACGGAAGCTGGGCTCCGGCCGCAACAAGGGCTATGAAAGCAATGTTTGAAGGCTGCAAGAACATTTCGTTTGCAGAAACGAGCGTTACAATCAAAATCGCACCAACTGGCGACACTGAATCCGCGCTTGCCAAGCTGGCCGATGAAATTCTGGCATAAAGAAGGGTGTTTTGCTTTCGATAATTTATGACGGTTCTACTCAGGCTTCCGTTGCCATAATCTCAATATCAATTATTCTTCTCGCAGGATTTCTGATGACGCGCGTTACAAAGAGGCTCAGGCTTCCGAATGTCACCGCGTACATCACGGCTGGAATTCTGATAGGGCCGTTCTGCCTGAACCTTGTGCCAAAGTCAATAATCGGAGGAACTTCTTTCCTCTCAGACATTGCGCTCGCGTTCATCGCATTCAGTACAGGTGAATTTTTCAGGCTCTCAACGCTCAGAAAAAACGGAGCGAAAGTTGTAATCATAACGATTCTTGAAGCTATGGCGGCATCGATTCTTGTTTTCGTTCTGACATACTTCGTTCTGAATTTGAACCTTGCGTTCTCAATCGTGCTCTCAGCCCTTGCCTCCACCACGGCTCCTGCCTCTACGATGATGACAATCCGCCAGACAGGTGCCAAAGGCGACTTCGTTGAAACGCTTCTTCAAGTCGTTGCTTTTGACAACATTATCGGGCTTCTTTCGTACAGCGTATCGATTTCGATAGCACTAAGTTTTTTTTCAGGCGGTTCTCTGGGTTTTGCAAGGATAATCCGCCCTATTCTGACGAATCTCCTCGTACTTGGTCTTGGAATCGCGTTCGGACTGATACTGAAATTCATGCTTCGCCCAAAAACGCGCTCCACGGACAACCGCCTTATCATATCAGTCGCACTTTTGTTCGCGTTTTGCGGAGTCTGCACGATTTTTGAGGTTTCACCGCTTCTGGGCTGCATATCTATGGGAACCACATACATAAACACCACGAACGACGACAAACTTTTCAAGCAGCTGAATTATTTCTCTCCTCCAATCTTGCTTTTGTTTTTCGTGCGCTCAGGAATGTCCTTTGACCTTGGCTCTTTGCTAAAAAGCACAGGCTCAATCGGTCAGGCTCCGCTTCTCTTCGTCGGGGTGCTTTACTTCGTCGTCCGAATCATCGGAAAATACACAGGTGCTTTTCTAGGCGGACTGATTGCAAAAAAGCCAAAGGAGACAAGAAACTATCTGGGGCTTGCACTAATTCCTCAGGCAGGCGTGGCAATCGGTCTTGCAGAGCTGGGTGCGCGCACTCTCCGGGGAGAGACAGGAGCCGCCCTTCTAACCATAATCCTTGCATCAAGCGTGCTTTACGAGCTTATCGGCCCCGGGTGCGCAAAATTATCCTTGTACTTGTCAAAGTCCTATTCAAACAAGCTAGAGGATTTAGTTGACATTCCGCAGTCAGACTCCGAGGGCAACAAAAAAACGCAGCTGGAACTTTTGATAGAGCGGATTCAGAAAATTCAAGAGGAACTTCCGACTTATTCAATAAATGAAGACGAAAAAGCGTACACGGAAGCAGCTGAAACCCATCACAACACGATTCTTGAAGAAATCAAAAAAGAAAATGAAGGGCTTTCTCTGAAATACAAGAAAAACCGGAGGAAAAAATGAACACAATAACAGACCCAATCGCAACGCTACTAGGTCCGTGGGCAAGCGAGCTGAACACTTATTCTATAATCCTCCGGCTTGTCACTTCGCTCGTCATATCCGCTATCATCGGCTGGGAACGCTCCAACAAGCGTCACTCGGCAGGATTCCGAACATTCATAGTCATCTCTATCTCAGGAACTTTCGTTATGATTCTTGAAATATACCTTGACAGCTTGTTCAACACGAATCTGTTCCTTCTTTCGGCGGCGGCAGTGGCAGGCTCGGCACGAATAGCCACGCACACGCTTTTTTTCAGCTCGCGGAACCAAATCATGGGACTTACAACATCTGTAGCACTATGGGCAAATTGCATAATCGGACTTGCAATCGGGGCAGGCCTCTACACAATAACGCTCGTAGGATTCATTCTTCTTCTGTTTTGTCTCTCATACCTTCCGTCTCTGGAATTTTATCTGAAAAACCGCTCGAATCATTTTGAAATCCATCTGGAGCTAAAAAACAGCCTGAACTTGCAGAATTTCGTCACAACAATCAGAAGGCTGGGGCTAAAAATAGACGCTATCGAAATGAACAGTGCGTACGCAAATTCAGGTCTGAGCGTCTACTCAATCGCAATTTCAATAAGCAGCCAGGAACTGAAAAAATACAAGACTCACAAGGAAATAATCGAAGCCCTAAGTACTCTGGAATATGTACATCATATAGAAGAAATTTGATATTTTCAAAAATCCGCCCAGACTTTTGAAAATAGCCATGTTCGGAAATATCAGTTTTCTGAACATGGCTAATATCTTAGTCGCTTATGTCAAAATCAAACTGAACCTGAATGTCATAATCAGGGAACGCCTCTTTTACATCGCTAACGACATGTTCGTATATTGCCTTCATGTTTGGCGAGTCAAACGAAACAACCAAATCAAAACGCATGATTTTTTCTTCTTCGTCAACAAAAAATCCGTGCATCTGCAAAATATCTTTGTGCTCGTGAACGATTTTTGCAACTTTAGAGTACATTTCTGCGGATGTGTTCTGCTTTGTGTTCACGCTGTAAACGCCAACCGCCGTCATAGCCACATTGTGCTTTTCAAAAACAGCCCTAGAGATTTTTCTAGTCACTATGTCGATTTTATCTGCCGTCCAAGTGTCCGGCACTTCGATATGGATTGAGCCGAGATGCGTGTCAGGACCGTAATTGTTAAGAACAAGGTCGTAAGCCCCGCGAATTTCAGGGTCAACTGAAATGACAGTCCCTTTGATTTCATGGGCCATTGTTCCGTCG
>JAEEGL016495970.1_pt1 | contig 20001 bp, 24 predicted proteins | sample 9134231 | NCBI WGS metagenome assembly JAEEGL01 (sample SAMN16246548, study PRJNA631951) | gut metagenome | biome: gut microbiome; feature: rumen; material: fiber-attached | host: Bos | place: Iran: Karaj | collected 2018-10
AAAAACAAAGCGAGAATATGCATTTGCACATTCTCGCTTTTGATTTAAGATGATTTATATCCTTAAAGAGTTTCTATTTCATTCAAAGACAGTTTGGTTAGTTTGGCTATGAGAGATGGATTCATTCCTTCTTTCTTCATTTCTTTTGCAATTTGGATGGAATTATTTTTCCTGCCTTCCTCAATACCTTCTTTCCTACCTTCCTCGAGGCCTTCTTTCCGTCCATCTTCTAAACCTCGCTCGTATCCAGCCTCCTCCATATCAACCTCATCCTCAAGGGCTTTCAAACTTGCCTCATAGATCCTGTGTTCTTTCTCGGAAAGAGCACCTATCTTTGCCTTCTCGATAAGACGAAGTAGTCCTTCATCCGCTCGTTCGTATACTGATGGGTCGATATTTTCCATACGTCCTAAATTTTTGAAGAAGTCAAACCAAATGTCCCTTTGGGTTATGTTGTTGGCATCCAAAGAGAACTGTGGCAAAGATATAAAATATTTTCGATGTCTGTCCCAAAATATCTTTCCTGTGTCCAAATCACACTCTGCGGTACGTGTAACCGCCTTGTCGATATCAGCCATGTTCTTGCCCATAATGAAGATACCTATAATTTTTGGAATGTCTTTCTTCATCTTCCTCCATGCGTGTCCTCTTTTGATTTTGCTGTCCATAAGTTTGTAGACGTAGAAGTTAGCACGAGTCTTGAAGAATTTCTGACATGAGTTCTGCATCTCAATCAAGATGGAATTTCCTTTGTTTGTGGTGCAGAGAAGGTCGAATGTGACACCTCGTTTGTCCTTTTGGGAGGCTGTTTTCTCCACATTCTCAAACTTTACTCTTGTGATTGTGTCCTCGTCGCCATCCAAAATGGCATTTAGAAATGATTTCATGATGATCGGGTCTGACATGCAATATTTGAACCCGAAATCACATCGTAAATCGATAAATTTACCCATTTTTTATCTGTTTTTATTTTTTGTACTATGTCTAATCATAAAGACTAAACGATTTCAGATGCAAATATATTAATTTCCATTGAATGATATACATCAATCAATAATTAATTTCTGTATGTCTCATGGAAATGGTAGGGGGAAACTCTTGTAATGGAAGGTTAATGATTCCGTCCCCGAAGGGGACACATCGACTTTAGTCAACCCTATCCGATTGTAGCATAACTTGTTATGCTACTGTCGGGGAAGAGACAAAAAGTTTGTATTACTAACTGTCGGAGCGACGTCGCACCTGGAGTCTAAGGTCAGACACTAACCTCAATCTTCAAACTTCAATTTATCCTCCTCCCAATCCTTGTATTTCTGAGAGAGAAGATTGAGCCATTTTGCCAACTGCTGGATGGCATCCATTGTTTCCTTCGACACTTCCTTTCCCGAGATTTTCAGCATCGTCGTGCCATAAAGAGCAGTGAGTGCCAAATCAACATCGTTGACCTCTGCCCCACTCTTATTTTTTGCTCTGAACTCCTGCAGCACAGGCAATATCTGGAAAAACAAAGCATTGTATGAAATCTGTTCTGGAGTCTGAAGCAATTTCATATGAAGGTCATTCATATCGTCCACAACATTCATTATGAACTGAAGATGTCCGAACGACTGTTTCTGCTCGTTCACCATTCCAGAAATCATATTGTCGTACCACTCACGGATCGCTTTCTTATCAACATCGTCCGCATAACGGGAGATTATATTCTGATCAATCTTCTCTATATCCAGACCAAAAGCTCTGATTATGTCTTCAATCTGCCAGATATAAAGCACATACTCAGATATACTTTTATTTCTCAACTGTTTTGCTGCAATCATAACTCTGTATCTAAAACTGATTAATCATCGTCGTCATCCAGATCAAAATCCCAATCCCAGTCATCACTGATAAATTGAGGCTCCGTATACTCATTGATGTCTCTACGGTCTTTTTTAGTAGGTCTGCCAGCTCCACGATCTCGCTGTCCGTTGGATGTATAACGGCTTAGTTCAAGGATTTCTATCTGTTCCTGTGGAGTGACATTCTCCATGAATTCAGGCACAAGTTTGGCACCCATACGGTTCTCACTCAACGCAAGCACCTTGAAAGAGTATGTGATCGGGGCACGCTTGATCTGGATGACATCACCTACGCGAATCATCTTCGACGCTTTTTGGGAATTGCCACCAACCATGACATGACCTTTTTTGCAAGCCTCAGCTGCCAATGTTCGCGTCTTGAACAATCTTACGGCCCACATCCATTTATCGATGCGTACCTCCTCCTTAACCTCTTTTGCCATTACTTGTTGTTGTATTGGTTCATTGTGATGTCGAGTCCTTGAAGCATGAAAGAGACAAGAGCGTCCGCCGCGATCTTTTTTCTTTCTGGCATAGCCGCCTTATCCTCTTCGCTAAACTCACCCAGCACAAAGTCTACCTGCTTGCCTTTAGGAAAATCGTTGCCGATACCGAATTTCAGACGAGCATACTTCTCTGTGCCAAGAAGTTCCTGGATATTTTTCAGACCATTGTGACCACCTGCGCTACCACTACCCTTGATACGTATCTTACCAAAAGGAAGAGAAAGGTCATCCACAACGACGAAGATGTGATCAACATCTATCTTTTCTTTATTTGCCCAATAGCGTACTGCATTTCCGCTAAGATTCATATATGTGTTAGGCTTCAACAGGATAAATTCCTTGTTTTTCACACGACCTTCGGCGATAGCACCGTAACGTTCGTCCTTAAAAACAAGATTGGACGCTTCGGCAAAAGCGTCCAATACCATAAATCCAATGTTGTGCCTTGTGTTGGCATACTCGTCTCCGATGTTGCCAAGCCCAACAATCAGATATTTCATTATGAGTTAGCTCTTGAACCACGAGTTGCCTTAACTGTAGCAACAACGTTGATAGGATTGTTCAACAACTCAAGATTCTCGTATGACAATGCGCCAACCTGGATAGACTTACCGATACCTAGGCTCTCAACATTAACGATCAATCTGTCTGGGAAGTTAGTGTAGATACCCTTAACACGAAGCTTTCTCATCTGCTGAGACAACTTACCTCCTAGCTTAACACCTTCTGCAAGACCCTCAAGCTTGATAGGAATTTCGATCACAACTGGCTTCTCAGTTGAGATCTCAAGGAAATCGATATGAAGAATGTTATCCTTAACTGGGTGAACCTGAAGGTCCTTCAAGATAGCTGTAACTGTCTTACCAGCGATAGTCAACTCAACGATGTATACGTTTGGAGAGTAGATAAGCTTTCTAACATCACCCTCTTTAACTGTAAAGTGCTTTACATCGCTACCACCGTAAAGTACACATGGGATAAGACCGTTTGCACGAGTCTCCTTTGTAGCCTTCTTGCCTAGATCTGCACGAAGCTCACCTGAAAGTTGAAATTTTTCCATTTCTTTAATAATTTTTTAAGTATACTCAGGATTAGATTTTCTAATCCCCCATAATACTCCTCAATGATTTTTTGCCGAAAATCAAGAAAAGCGATGCAAAGATAAACAGAAAAATGCAAAACACAAAACAGACAATGTGAAATGTGCCCGAGAATCAAAATAATCTTTGAAAATCGTAATGAATTATGTACTTTTGCAGAGTTTTTTGAAAAACGCCATGGATATAAACAATCAAGAGACTATCAACTTTATAAAGTCAGCGATTCTTTTTTGTCGTGTTATCGAGCAATCTGCCGACGACACATCTAAGGATTTCGCAAAAAAACTTGCGGGATCATTGGCTGGCTTATATGCTGCGACTGTCGACCTTCCTTCTTACGATGAGGAGTACGACGATATCGAACTTGAATGTAAAGTGACGGAGGCCATGTACAACTCTGTCGTACAAATTGTCAGCGACAAACTTGGTGCACACGACGATTTTCTGACCGTCGACCACGTTGACATGCAATACAGCGATACTCCTATTGTAGTCCATGTGTCGGAAGACATCGCCGATATCTATCAGGACATCGTCGATATGACACATCGAATCCAGAGTGCAGACAACGCAATCATGTGTGCCGCTCTTAAAGAGTGTGTGGATCACTTCCACGAGTTCTGGGGGCAGTGTCTTACCCGCAGTTTGGGTGCACTCCATTCTTATATATCAGCACCAGACGACGAAGAAGAAGATTGACAACAAATGGGACAGTTTGCTGAATCTATAACCAAAGAGGAAATCCAGCAGTTGCCGTACGCATCTTTCGACGGCGACATAATCGTCGTGTCAAAATTCGACATGGTGAAGGAGGCTGTCGACTATTTGAGCAAGCAAAAAGTACTTGGTGTTGACACAGAGACAAAACCTGTCTTTGTAAAAGGCAAGACCAACCAAGTGGCTCTCTTACAGATAAGCTCGGAGCAACGCTGCTATCTGTTCCGTCTCAACCTATTGAATATTCCTGAATCAGTGGCTGAACTTTTTGCGAACCCTAACATCACAAAGATCGGTCTCAGCCTTCACGACGACTTCCGCCAACTCCGCAGACGCATGCCAGACTTCAAATGCGAGAATTACGTGGAGCTACAGAGCTACGTGGAGAAATTCGGAATCAAAGACAAAAGCCTGCAGAAAATATACGCTATAATCTTCAAACTCCAGATCTCAAAACGTCAGCAGACTTCCAACTGGGAAGCCAATCCGCTCGACCATGCGCAGATCAAATATGCGGCTCTCGATGCCAACGCCACACTCCAAATCTACAACACGTTGAGCCAGAGTGAAGAGGGCAAGAGATTCCCTGCCGAGCATCTTTCTTCAGCTGTATTGGAGCAAATGCAGTTGGCTCAGCAAGAACGTGCAAAAGAGAAAAAAGAAAGACGAGAGAAAAGGAAAGCCGAACTTGAGAAAAAGCCGAAATTGGTCGTGCAGAAAAGTCCGGAAGAGATTTATGAGGAAAACATGCAGTCAATCTCCCGTCTTTACAAGAAATTCCAGGGACATCGTCCTTCTACGATCACTCCGATCGCACAGGCTGGATCTGGCAGACAATATTTCATTGTAGACGGAGAGTCTGGCAAATACGTAGCCACTATAGGAGAAACAGTGGAAGAGAACAATGCTTTCATATATCTCGCAAGACAACTGAAGAGAGCAGGTGCATCGGTGCCAAAAGTATTCCACGTCTCCAAAGATAAGATGATCTATCTGCAGACCTACTGCGGCAACGACTCATTATATAAAGTGCTCGACAGATTCCGTCAGACAAACGAATATTCCAAGACCAGCATCCGAATGCTTTGCAAAGTGATGTCAGACTTGGCAAGAATACAGTTTGTTGGAGCAAAGACGGTGGATTTTGCCAAATGTTATCCAGAATCAGAATTCTCAAGAGATGGATTGATGGCTGACTTTGCCAAATTCGAGACATACTTTGTAAAGAAGCATCCGATAGAATACTCAGAATCCCGTCTGCACGATGATTTCGAAAAGATGTGGACGACGATGAGTGAAATCCGAAAAGACGCATGGGGATTCATGTACAGAGATTTCCAGTCTCGCAATGTCATGGTGAAATCAGGCGGATTATGGTATATTGATTTTCAGGGAGGACGACGCGGACCTATCTGGTATGATCTGGTATCGTTTGTTTATCAAGTAAGAGCGAAATATCCAGAATCCGTTAAGACGCAGATGATCTCCGTCTACTTGAAATCGATAAAGAAATTCATCGAGATCACAGACGACGAATTTTACGGCAACCTCTCATTCTTTATCCTGACCCGTATGGTCCAAGTGCTTGGCACCTACGGGCTCCGTGGTTTGGAAGAGAGAAAAGAGACATTCCTCGGACAGATTCCTGATACCTTGAAAGTATTGGAAAACGTTGTCGACAAATTTGAGTCTGAATATCCGGAACTTATAAAAGTCATAAAAGAAGCGACGAAGCATTATGGAGAATAAGGAATTGGTAGTCAAAGTGTTCAGTTTTTCTTATAAGAAAGGGATTCCTGCCGACGAATCAGGCAACGGAGGAGGCTATGCTTTCGACTGTCGCGCTGTGCACAACCCAGGCAGATACGAAGAATACAAGCAACTCACTGGCAGAGACAAGCCTGTGATTGATTTTTTGGAGAAAGACGGTGAGATTCTCACATTCCTTGATTCAGTTTGGGCATTGGTAGATTTCCACGTCGCACGCTATATGGAGCGAGGATTCACAAGCCTGATGGTAAGTTTCGGTTGTACAGGAGGACAACACCGTTCAGTCTACTCAGCACAGAAGACAGCAGAGCATATCTCTGAAAAATTCGGAGTGGAAGTGAGGCTGGAGCATGTGGAGCAACACATTAAAGAAATTATAAATGCTAAATGTGGAATGCTAAATTAGCGAACACTACCCTTGAGGATTGTTAAGGGCGGAACGCCCTAACCCTACTCTCAAAGCGAGCCCGTAAGGGCGAGCATATATCAAAATGATTTCATATCCGAATAAAATCAATGGACAAAACCGAGATCATAAAGATATCCGTCATCGCACTCATCATCGTCGCACTGCTCAACGCGATTGGGATGAGTAGCAATATCCACATCAAATGGATGTTGAAATTGTTCACTGGGTTTTCATTGTTCATCGTCATATTATATTGGAAAACGATTCCATACAAGAACAAACTCAGCGACGACAATCTGAAAAAGTTTGAGGCAGTCGGCAACATTTGCGACCCCATCTTCAACCTGTTCACGAACCTGCCAAAAATCAAATTGGGAGAATATACAGAGATGAATATAGCTCCATTGGTGGTTTGTGGAATCCTGATATTGATTTTGATGATGCTGTAGAAACGCCACAATAAACTCTGACAAAATGGAATACCTACCCAAAGATCCAGCCATATTAGTTTCGAGCGTCAACATGCTTCTTAGAGACGAAGAGTTTGACACTTTGGAATCATTATGCTATAATTTTGGAAACGATCCGGATAAGATAAAAGACTATTTATACGGACATGGATTTGTGTACGACGAAAATCAAAGACAATTCCGTCCGATTGGTTACGACAAATAAGAATGATAACGAAAGAAAGTATCGAGACTGCATACAGTTTCTTGCATCAGAAACAGAGAATATACATTCATTCCACGCTCGACTGGCAGAAAGACGACATTGAAATCGCCATCGCCGACTATGCTGACGGAATGAACAAAGAGCTGTTGGATATGATCTCCAATGGCAGGACAGACTTTCTCAAAGATCACAATATGTTTGCTGAAGACATAGCAAAAGCTGTTGAAATAATGGAAAAAATGTTGTAGTCAAAAGCCAAAATCACGACAAAAACCGAACTTAATCGAAAAGATTTATCAACATTATCACCGAAAAAGCGAAAAAACAAAACGAAAATTTAGTAATAAGAAAAAAGATTTGTAATTTTGCAAACCAAATGAAAGCCATGGATAGATTTATCATAGACTTGAAGCATCTTGAGAAAGGAGTTTACAACTATCACTTTTCGATGACCGATGAGGATTTCGAGAAGATAGGAGGCTCGGAGTTTCAAAAAGGAGATGTGGAAGTCGACGTGGAGATGAGGGTTTCATCGGGAGATTCTTTCTCTTTCGACTTTGAGATAGACGGCACGGTGATTGTTCCTTGCGACAGATGTCTTGAAGATATGGAGCTTGAGATTTCCACAGATGGTCATTTCGACGCCAAGTTTGGCGATGGAGAATCAGATGACGAGTTGGTGTTCATCTCTGAGATCGACCAGAAAATTGACCTTTCATGGCACATATACGAGTTTATTGCTCTCGCAATTCCGATTCGCCATGTCCATGAAGACGGCGAATGCGATGAAGCAATGGCTGAGAAATTTAGAAGTCACGAGTGTTTCGAAAGCGGCGAAGATGATGAGGATAGCGAGTCTGCCGACCTGGCAAGTGATACGGCAGCAGGTGAGAAGGAGATTGATCCGCGTTGGGAAGCACTGAAAAATTTTAAAATAAAATAACATTAAATAATAAAGCAAAATGGCACATCCTAAGAGACGTCAGGGAAAGACAAGAGGAGCAAAGAGAAGAACTCACTACAAAGCAGTAGCACCAACACTTGCTGTTTGTCCTAACTGTGGTTCATTGCACATCTTCCACACAGTATGTGGTGAGTGTGGTTACTACCGTGGTAAGGTAGCAATCGAAAAAGCAGTAGAGGAGTAAAAAACTTTTGCTTATCGAAAATAAACACCCCGAGAGATTTTCTACTCGGGGTTTTTATGTTTAATGTAATTGTTTGCCGATACACAACTCCGACAAGCAATCACAATCATCAATTAAATTATATATGGTTCGTCTTCTTCTTTGCCGACATGGTCAGACGGAGTGGAATGTGGCTCACAGATTCCAAGGCCAAACCAACTCCAACCTCACTACGCTTGGTGAACAACAAGCTGTGAAACTTGGAGAGAGGCTTGCGGAAACCCACATCGACGCCGTCTACAGCAGTTCACTGCAACGTGCGTTGGATACCGCAAAACTTATTGTGGGCAAACGTGGTTTCGACATCATTCCCGTCGACGCATTGAAAGAGATATATCTCGGCAAACTCGAAGGCTTGACTTTTGAGGAAGGCGAACGTCTATACCCAGAAGCCATGATGCATTTCTGGGACCTCACTTCAAACACCGATGAGCGTGAGGCAGTGGGCGACGTGATGCGTCGTGCATCCCAAGCTATTGAAGAGATTGCACAAAAGCATCCCGATCAGACTGTTCTTATCGTCACTCACGGCGTGGTGCTCCGTTCTCTTTACATCTACTTCAAACGCTGGGACATGAAGGACGCTTCCAACCAGCCTAAGCCACAAAGCACTTGCCTTTGCGACATCCGCAAAGAGGCCGGTGTGTGGGATATCAAGATGTGGAACGACACCGAGCATCTTAACGATTTAGTCTCTGCAAACACTCATCCTTTCATCTAAGATTCTTATGGCAGACAGTGGATTCATATCTATAAAGGGTGCACGAGTACACAACCTTAAAGATATAGACATCAAAATACCTCGCAATAAACTGGTGGTGATCACCGGTCTTTCTGGTTCGGGCAAGTCGTCTCTTGCCTTCGACACTCTCTATGCGGAAGGCCAACGCCGTTATGTGGAGAGTCTTTCGTCGTATGCCCGCCAATTCTTGGGCAGAATGAGCAAACCAGAGGTGGACTACATCAAGGGGCTTCCTCCGGCAATCGCTATCGAGCAGAAAGTCAGCACAAGGAATCCTCGCTCCACCGTCGGCACATCAACAGAGATATATGAATATCTCAAACTTTTGTTCGCCCGCATCGGCCGCACTTTCTCTCCTGTTTCAGGCGAAGAGGTGAAGCGTCATCAAGTGTCGGACATCGTGGATTATATTCTTTCGTTTGAAGACGGTACAAAAGGAATGATTCTTTCATCGCTTTCCAAAGATAATCTTGTGGAGACGGTGGAGAAAGCCAAACTGGAAGGTTTTGCGCGCTTGCTTATAGATGGCAACGTGATCAAGATAACTGACTTCTCTGCAGAGATGGCAAAGAGCTGCAAAGAGGCTTACATTGTTGTGGACAGATATGTGGTGCGTCACGACAATGAAACAAAAAACCGTGTGTCCGACTCTGTGCAGACAGCATTATGGCAGGGCGACGGTTCTTCTTGCCAAATATTGGTTTACACTCCTGATGGAGAGACGTTGAAGCAATTCAGCACAAAATTTGAGGCTGACGGAATATCTTTCGACGAACCAACCGAACTGATGTTCAGTTTCAACTCGCCATACGGAGCATGCCCAGTCTGTGAAGGATTTGGACGTGTGGTAGGCATTGATGAAGACCTTGTCGTGCCAGACAAAACATTGTCGGTATATCAAGGAGCCGTGATATGCTGGCGTGGAGAAAAGATGGGAGAATGGCTACAGGATTTCATTTTCCACGCAGAAGCGATCAAATTCCCAATACACAAGCCATATTTCCAGCTGACCACAGAAGAAAAGAACAAGCTATGGCATGGCACTCAGCTCACTCAAGGAATCGATGACTTCTTCAAGTTCGTCGAGTCGCAACAATATAAGATCCAATACCGTGTGATGCTTGCCCGCTATCGTGGCAAAACAATCTGCCCTAAATGCGGTGGCACACGTTTGAAGGAGAACGCGTCATGGGTGAAGGTGGCAGGAAAAAGCATCACCGAATTGGTGGATATGCCAGTGTCGGAATTGAAAGTGTTCTTCGACAATCTACAGCTCACTGAACAAGACCAGGCAATCGCCAAGCGTCTGTTGATCGAAATCAAAAACCGTTTGACATTCTTGGTAGACGTGGGGCTTGGCTACCTGACTCTGAACCGTCTGTCCAACTCCCTTTCCGGAGGTGAGAGTCAACGTATCAACCTTGTGACATCATTGGGTAGCAGTCTCGTAGGCTCACTATACATCCTTGATGAGCCAAGTATAGGGCTGCACAGTCGCGACACAGAACGATTAGTGTCAGTGTTACGCAGACTACAGAAACTTGGCAACACTGTGGTTGTGGTAGAGCACGACGAAGAGATCATGCGTGCGGCCGACTATATCATAGATATCGGTCCTGAATCTGGACGCAACGGAGGTAAAGTAGTGTTTGAGGGATCTCCTGAAGACGCGAAAAAAGCCAAGCAGCAAGAGGGACTACACAGCTACACTATAGATTATCTTAACGGAGTAGAGAAAATACCAGTGCCGGAATTCCGTCGCCCATGGAACAACTATATCGAGGTCAAAGGAGCATTGCAAAATAATCTGAAAGGCTTCGACGTGAAGTTTCCACTCAACGTGATGACTGTTGTGACTGGTCCGAGCGGATCAGGAAAATCATCACTTGTGAGAGATATATTCTATCTTTCACTAAAGAGGATATTGGATGAGTCAGAAGAGAAGCCTGGTTTGCATTCTGCTGTCACTGGAGCCACAGACTTGATCAAAAATGTGAATTTTGTGGACCAGAATCCGATTGGAAAATCATCACGATCAAATCCTGTGACGTACGTCAAAGCTTACGATGAGATCCGCAAACTGTTTGCTGACCAACAACTATCCAAGCAGATGGGTTACCGCAGTGCTCATTTCTCATTCAACACAGAAGGAGGACGATGCGACGAATGTCAGGGAGAAGGAACAACGACAATAGAGATGCAGTTTATGGCAGACTTGGTATTGCCATGTGAAAGCTGTAAAGGAATGCGTTTCAAGCAAGACATTCTGGAAGTCCGCTACCGTGGCAAGAACATCTACGACGTGCTAGAGATGACCATCAACCAAGCTGTGGAATTCTTCTCAGAGAAGATGGAGTCAACAGAGAAGAAGATAGTCAAGAGGCTGAAATCATTGCAAGATGTCGGACTTGGCTATGTCAAACTTGGACAATCATCGTCAACATTGTCGGGAGGAGAGAGCCAACGTGTGAAATTGGCAGCGATCTTGGCAGAAGAGAAGACACAACCAACAATCTTCATCTTCGACGAGCCAACCACAGGACTTCATTTCCACGATATCAAGACACTGTTAAAAGCATTCAACGCATTGATTGAGAAGGGGCATACCGTCGTCATCATCGAACATAACATGGATGTGATAAAATGTGCGGATCATGTGATAGATATCGGTCCAGACGGAGGAGATAAGGGAGGTGAACTTGTGTTTGCAGGCACTCCAGAAGAGCTCATAAAAAATGAAAGGTCATTCACTGCGAAATGCTTGAAAGCAAAATTTGCAAACGATGGAGTGATTTTTTAATTCGTAATATTGTAGAGACGTCGCAATGCGGCGTCTCTACTTGTTTTACGCATTTCGGCTTCTTTCTAGATGGAGTGCCTCCCCATCTATACTTATAAATTATTCTTTTGTATTAACAATCATGTAAAATGTTTCTATAATTTATATCTTTGCAAAAACCAATAGAAGTATGGCAGAAAAGAATCTATACATAATTTTCTATCGAGACCACTTTAGCGACCAGATCCTATTCTGAATTAGTAAAAAGAGCTCAAGAAAAAGGATATAAAGTCACATTGCTATATTTCTGGTTAAACTCTCCAGAATTAGCTGTTGAACGTGTTGCAAGAAGAGTAAGAGAAGGAGGGCATAACATTCCTAAAGACGTCATTTACAGAAGATATAAGAAAGGATTGAAAAACCTATTCAACATCTTTATCCCTATCGTTGACTCGTGGATGATTGTAGACAATGGCGTTGAGCCACGTGAACTGATTGCCGAGGGAGACATAAACGGAATAAATATTTATTGTGTAGAAAAATTTGAAAAGATTAAAAATCATGAAAAATAATCCAACATTAGAAAAAATAAAAGCTGCTCTTAAAATCGCAGAGATCGAATTTCTGGAGAAAAAAGCAGCCAACAACGAGACGCTGATTCTTTCAGACAAGGACGGCAAAATCGTGGAAATACCTGCAAAGGAATTACTAAAAAAGCGAAATCTTTAACAATTAACAAATCGTATAGACGGGGCATCTCCCCGTCTTTATTTTTTTCAGATTAGAAACAGACGGTCTGGACGGCAACACTTGTTTTTTATATTGCACATAATTTATAACTTTGTAGAAGGAGTCATACAGATTTAGAATCAAACAAAAAATGTCACGCCACGTCATCATAATAGGAAACGGATTCGACTTATTCCTTGGCAGAAAAACCAAGTATAGCGATTTCTACAAGAGCGATATTTATTGCCCTAAGGACTATCCTGCACCTTTGATCGACTATCTCAACCAGTGGCAGCCGACGAGGGGTCTGAGTGAAGTCAAATGGTTTGACTTCGAAACAGAACTCTACAACTATTCCCAAATAAACCACGACATCAAAGATCCAATAAGCCCGGAAGAGCATAAGGTACTTGCATATATAAAAGAACGGAATTGTCCGGTAAGTGCAGATGAGATAAGTGACTTTCTATACGTGCCATCCAACGATTCTGGCGAAGTTTACGTATTATACAACAATCCAGAAGTGGAGATACGCGAACTTTTCTTAAAGCAAACTGTTTGCAATCTTGAAAAGATGGTGGAGAGACATCTTCTTTCACAAACCGAAGACTTGAAGCTTTATTATCTGAAGGATCCTGTTTACGCTGAATCCAAAGAGGTCAGAGACAAAGAGGCTTTCAAGAAGATAAAGAGTGGACTTCGTGATTACCTGCTCAGCCAGCCGTTTTCCCATACAAACGATGAAGCGTTGAGGAATCGTCTGAATACGATTTTTGAAATGGACAAGTTTGATCAAATTGAAGTGTTTACATTCAATTACACTGATGTCCCATGGCCAGAGAAAGCGAATGTCCAATATGTCCACGGAAAGATCAAGGACGACACGATTGTGATCGGAACTAAAGAGTATAATGAGACGAACAACTCATACAAATTTCTCCAAAAGGCGATGGACGACAATTTCAACCCTCCTGCGATCATTGATTCGTTGCTCACATTAGGGAATGGCGACAAGGTGACTTTCTTCGGGCACTCTCTTGGAGAGAATGACCAACAGTATTTCAGGGATTTCATCCAAAGCCGAAGCTCTGGAGTGACTTACAAGAATCTGACTATTGAGTTTGTACTGAAATCGCTTAACGACAAACAGTATACCAAGATGGCTATTCAAGACATGTCTAACTATCAGCTCACATCTTTCCAATCAAAAAACAGAGTGATTTTCAGATCTTCAGAAGACTTGTAACTGATTATCAATCACGTTCGATACGGTATGAGACTCCCAATGAAAAGAAAATTGGGTACATCTTGAATGATATCGTCTCAAAATCATCAGGGAAGACGCTGCCAAAACCATAATCCAGATTGGCAAAAACGCCAAAACCATTTTTGATTCTGAAATCAGCAGCCACCTCCGCACCAAAACAACCTTTCTTCACGTCTTCCGAAAAATCATACGATGCTGTAGATCCGTCGCTGAACACAATCTTCTGACCAACCGGTGTGTTCTCACGCAAATATCCATCGTAAACCTCTCCCTTAAACTCTCTGTGAATATTTATCTGAGCGTACGGACCGACACGTAAATCAAGACGTGGAGTAACTCTTGCCACAAATTCCAATGGTATTTTGACGGAAATGAGTTTGGCTTCTGTCTTATCCACACCTGTAAAATAGCCACTGATGTAGTCACCACCCTGCTCTATGCTCATGTGGTAATTCTTGACTTTTGCCTCTACATTCATGCCTTCTACAGCAAGTCGCTCACCAAGATAAACACCAAATTTATTGTTGAACAGTTTGTATACAAAAAATTCCTGCATGAATGCGCCATTAGGGCTGAATGTCATCATCTCACGAACCTCCGCTGGCAACGGCACAGGAGTGATTCCTCCGATTGTGAATCCGAGTCTGCATCCATATCCCAATCCCGAGCTAGGGGAAGCAGAAGCCTCTGACGAACTAGGCGTTTCACTTGTATTCACGCCAACTGAACCCGACTCATTATCTTCAGCTGAAACTGAGAATAAAGAAGTCACGAACATCAACACCAGTGATATGATATATTGTCTACTATTCATCTTCATTACAAATTAGTCGTACTTCATCAATCGTAAATGTACTGCCGACAGCACCAGAGAATTCTCCTCCTGCAAAACTTGAGGTGAAGACCATAGCGAAACTATAGCCTCTGTTTTCCAAACGAGTCTCGTCAATCTCCTCCAAGTATTCAAACGGAATATTTATCTCCGTCCATTTGTCGGCTGAGATCTTTTTAGCCTCAGTCTCACTCAAAAACGCACGGGCCACAATATTAGGATTTGTCTTTCCATCGTCTCCACGAAGAGTGACACTGTTTCCATCCGCGTCGGTATTCTTATAAAGCACCGCATACATATCAGGATAGTCTACCATACCAGACACTTCCGTAGATTTACGCTTGTATTTGTCACCAGGCTTATATTTTGCCATAAACTTGATTCTCATCGGACGATACATGAACGGTTTGCCAAACAGTGTGGCAGCCATCGCGTCTTTCAATGCCTGACTAACATCAAACGAACCAACAAACAGATTTCCTGCTGCAATCGGCATTCCCACCATCTCACCAAACAGACCTGTCGAACGAGTGACAAGAGCAACCGCGTCTCCAGCATAACCATTCTCATCCACTATCGTAGGATACTCATCGGGTTTGGCTGTCGACTTACTCAACTTAAATCCTGGGTTACCAGAAGCCCAATAATCAACATCATCGTTGTTGAGCCAGATGCTATATTTTCCACCGTCGTCCAGACGATGATCCTCAAAATTAAACTCAAAAATTCTCTTTTCAACCGTGAAAGATTCATTCGGAACAGAGAATGATATCGTATAAATACGGTTCCACTTTCCATCCTCGCTGGTAGTTCGAATCTTAATCTCGTCAGATTTATATTCCGAAATATTGTTGAAAGTGGCTCCATCCGTAAGGATATACTCAATGCGCATCAACGAAAAATCTGCGTCCGGACGAACCTCAATTTTGATTTCGTTGTCGGCAGGAGGCACTATAATTATAGAGTCGGAAAGACGGTAAAACAAAGAATCCGGGGTCGGATAATGAATAATAATCTTTTCTATGTCACACTCAGAATTAGGCAGTTCATCCTTTACACAAGAAGAAGCGCCCAAAACAAACAGACCAAGCATCACAATAAAACGCCCGAAATGTTTAATTGTCGTTTTTGCCATATCTTCTAATATTAACCTTTGAACGCAAAGTTAATGATTTTATAGATAGAGACAAAATAAACACTCTCTTCCTTGCTTTTTCGTGCATCAACGTATTGAAAGCCATTAAAATTTCTATATTTGCAGACGTAGGAATAAGATTTTAACTCAAAGCCAATGAAATGTCAGCGTCTCCTCATTATAGCAGTATCGTCTCTTTGCAGTATGAATGCATGTTCGCAGACACAGGAACCGAACGTCATATCCATTGAGAAAGCAGACAGCATTCCGTCAGCGGTAGAGATTCCGTCTGGAGCGAAAGCATTATCAGCCACTTATCCTGATTTTATAAAAGGCTATTCCGACGGGAGTCTGACCCTTTCTAACGGTGAAAAAATCATCTACGACGATAAAACACAAAAATCATTTGTCGAGCAGATGGACAATGCCGACATCGAGGACATGTTTACCCAACCATACGACACGAGCGTCTGGACACCATCCAGAAACTATGATCCCGGCAGGATCCGCAACGAAGAGCTCTTGAAATTTATGTATGGGAAGACATCTCAGGAAGTGTCTAGAAACCTGGTGAAAGTAAAATGGTTCAACCAACAATTGCCATTCACTAAAGTGAACGGAGCAGCAGACAGTCTACGTGCTGTAGAAAAAGAGTTGGCTTCACTTCCAGAGAAATATCATAAATACTTCTATCAATCGTCAACCTACAACTGGAGAAAAGTGAGAGGAAGCGACCGGTTGAGTGCCCACAGTTACGGAATGACAATCGACATCTGCACCAAATATTCTGATTTCTGGAGATGGAAGAATCCAGGGAAAGAAGAGACAGACGAAATCACCTACGTCAACCGTATTCCTAAAGAAATCATCCGTATATTTGAGAAACACGGATTCATTTCCGGGGCACGCTGGTATCACTACGACACCATGCACTTTGAATTCAGACCGGATCTGATACATTACAGTCGTAAAACAAAATAAAAACAGACAGCTATGAACAACACACCCAATAAATTATATGCTATTTTGTTGTTGGCAATCGGACTGTTCAACGAATGTAGCGTTGCGGCAGACAACCAACAATGCACTCAACAACAAAATAAAGAGGCATCTGAACCTGCGTCGACAGACTCAATACAAAAGAAACCATTCCGTAATTTCACCATCAATCCGGATGGCGACAAAATACTTACCCGATTCGTGAACAACGACACAAACTGGGTAAGGCCATACGACACAGATTACGCACGGTGGTTGCTCGACCGTAAGCTTTTTCCGATTGATCACAAAGTGAAATATTACAATGGAGAAGAAAAGCAAAACAACGGCGGACGAAATAAGATAATATCTGTTGGAGTGTTAAAATATGACCTTGTCGGCACATTTTCAAAAAACAAAGAGCGACCCGCCGACCTGCAACAATGTGCGGATGCCTGCATACGATTATGGGCTGAGTATTTATGGGAACATAAGATGTACGACAAAATCCACTTCAAAAATGCCCCTGGATTTGTGTTCTATTACAAAAAATGGGCAGAAGGCTATCGAGTCCATTTCGACAAGAATTGGAAAGCCTCGTGGAGCAAAGACGCAGGTGTGGACTATAGCTACACTACATTTCGCAAATATCTGTCACTTGTATTCACCTATTGCGGCACAGCCACTTTGGCAAAAGAGATGATGACTGTCAAATCCACAGACATTCAGCCTGGAGATATTCTGATTTGGGGAGGAAGTCCTGGCCATGCTGTCACCGTGATGGATGTGCTACGCAACAAGCAGACAGGAAAATTGAAAGTCATGTTCAGCCAAAGCTATATGCCAGCACAAGAGATTGAAATTCTAGCCAACAACGAAGACAATTACCGTTGGACGGAAAAATATACAAAAGGAATGTGGTTTTCTCCATGGTTTGAAATCGACGAAGAGAAATCTCCAGTGATCAACACACCACAATGGACTTTCGATCTGTCTGACGGAGCCAAATTTGTACGTTGGAGAGACAAATAAAAGGAGGTTTATTAATCATTAGGGAATAAAGCAAAAGCGAGAATGTGCAAATGCATATCCTCGCTTTTGTTTTGCATTTCGATTAAAACAAATTCAACTTTAGTCTTTTGTAAATTTGCATTTAGGGTAATTACTGCAGCCATAGAAATTACCATATTTGCCACTTCTCAGTTGTAGTGAACCTCCACATCTCGGACATATACCAAAAATCAAATTATCCCGATATTTATTCATGGCAGTTTGTACATTCTGAACATGTTTATATTGTAAACTAACGTCAATTCGGCGAATTTCAATATTACTATATATATCCCCTAAAGGGGAATATCTGTCCCATATTTTATTATATTTACCGATATAAAACACCTAAAGGTGTAGTTTCTGTGTTATCATTTAGAATATCACGTAGTGATTACATATAGGTAGATAGGATAATATGCCGATGACATCACGTTTTTCCCGTAGGGAATAAACTATTTCATGTTGTTGTCATACGTTTTTTATTTTAAAATCACATAAAATGATTTTAATTATCAAATAATCAATTTGTTAAATTCAACGAACTCACGTTAAACTAATGACCATACATATGAAATAGAATTTTTTTTGCATCTTCCATGGATATACCTTCCCAATTGTTACCATCGGTCCAAGTCTCTCCTATTTTTACCCAAGCTTTGTTTTCATACTTGAGAATAGATATTTTCCCATCTTCTCTTAAATAATAATGCGGTATCGGATTACCATCCTCATCACTATAGAAATTTCCTTCCAAATATAAATTGTCAAAAGGAATGTAATACATATACAAATCAAAATTCGCCACACAGGAGTCGTTATTTACAAACAAATCTTTCATTGGAGAATGCTTAAATTTCTGAGTAAAAAGATCTCCATATTTAGATTTTTTTTTAGGTATCGCTAATATTGCCCCATCCCACTTGAACTCATTTTTTTTGAATTTAATAAGTCCATCATTTGACAATGGAAAAGTTATATAGCAAGCAAACGTATCCTTAGACAAATAACATCTATGAATAGAAACGTAATTAATTTCAAATTTTCCACTATTCAATCTCAGATTCTTATGATGCAAGAAATCCACATTGATTTTTTCGCCAACTTGTATCTTAGTTGGTTCCGCAGAATAAGCACAATTCGCATGGAACAATAAAAATCCCATAACTAACAAAAATATAATACGTCCAATGCCTTTCATTTTATCTCTTTTCTAAAATTTGTAACTCCTTTTACAATTAGGATTTCAAGACAAGCAAAAACTCATTTTCACCTATAAACTCGGAATCACATATTATAAAAAAAGGATGCGATCAAAATACGTCTCCTCATTTCGAATTTATAATTTCTCATTCATAATTTCCATAAACTCCTTCATTCCTTCCGACGCCCCCTTCGCGATCACATTTATAGGGCGGTTGAAGCCAGCTGTGTTTGGTTTGGGATCAATGAGAAACATCTCCGCATTACGTGGAGCATACATGGAAAGACTTGCCGCCGGATACACCTGCAAAGATGTTCCGATAATAAGCAGAATATCGGCTGTCTGCACCAATTCTATCGCTGGTTCGATCATCGGCACAGCCTCGTTGAAAAAGACGATGAATGGACGCCATTTTCCACCGTCGGGAGCGACATCTTTGCCCGTAATCAGCGGATTCGGCAATGTGTTTCTGTCGACGATGAGATTCTCATTCTTCATCGAGCAGACTTTTGTCAACTCTCCATGCAGATGGATTATATTGCTGCTTCCAGCTCTTTCGTGAAGATTATCCACATTCTGGGTGATTATCTGCACATCAAACTTATCTTCCAACGTCTTCAATGCCAAATGAGCGGCATTCGGCTCCACAGTGGCAAGTTGGGCGAATCTGTCGTTGTAGAACTGCACCACCATATCATAGTTGCGATACAGTGCCTCATGTGTACAGATCTCTTCCACAGAATGTTTTTCCCAAAGTCCGTCGGAATCACGGAATGTGCTGATTCCACTTTCCGCGCTTATTCCTGCTCCTGTGAGCACCACTAATCTTTTCTTGTTTCCCATATCTCTTTTATAATAAGCAAAGACGGAAATTAATAATTGTAGAGACGCAAAATAATAAAGCAAAGACGCAAAATAATAAAGCAAAGACGGAGCACGCTCCGTCTCTTCTATGTTGCATTCCAAATTTATTTCGAGTTTTTTTTTCGAAAATAGCGTATTTTCCCCAAAAACGCCTTAGGCATAGACATGATTTTGGAATGGATGAGCCCCAAGCACACCCATTCCTCCCCTCTAAAAAAT
>JAEEGL010554212.1_pt1 | contig 20000 bp, 8 predicted proteins | sample 9134231 | NCBI WGS metagenome assembly JAEEGL01 (sample SAMN16246548, study PRJNA631951) | gut metagenome | biome: gut microbiome; feature: rumen; material: fiber-attached | host: Bos | place: Iran: Karaj | collected 2018-10
ATATTTTTATTTTCAATTATTTTTCCCATTAAAATAAAAATATCATTGAAGCTTTTTCTTAATATTTTTGGCTTTGAATCAGCTAAATCATTTAATGATTCTAAACAAATTTTTAAATTGTTATTATCTTTATTTTCAAGACATGCTAATGTTGTTTGAAGAATATAATATATAAATTCTTTAAATTGTTTAATTTCTTTTTTTTCTAAACTAGAACATAATAATTCATTTATACATTTAACTGTTTTTGATTTTAATGATAAATTATTTGATTGAAAATATGTATTAAAACATTTTAAAAAAACAGGGATTCCTTCTTTTAATTCATCATATGCATCACCATATATTTTTGATAATAAATATAAAGATAATTCAAATTTATCAATATTATTTTCATTAAATTCAAGATAAAAATTATTTATTATAAATTTTAACAATTCATCCCATTTTTCTTCATTTTCTTTCAAAGAAATAAAAATATTTATTATAGCATCTGCAATATTTTTTCTTAAAGATTTATCAGTACAATTCATTAAAGCATTTAAAATATTATTTTTTATTAATTGTTTTTTTTCATTTGAAATTGTTTTTGTTATTTCATTTGATATTTCATTTTCCGAAACAGAAAATATTTTTCTTAAAATAATAGCACAATAAATACAAATATTTAAATCAGTTGATGAGAGTAAAAGTTGACTTACATATAATGATAATAATGCTTTTGATTGATTATCTGATAAAAACTTTTGAAGTTGATTTTCTGCATCTTTTCTTATATTATTATTTGAATTAAGTAAATTTTGAATCATTAATTCAGATTGATTTAGCTCACTTTGATTTATTTGTTCCATTTCTTTTTAAAGATAAAAAATTAATTCAAATGTAAATTAAATAAAATTGCTTTTAATTTTTTAAAATTATATAGAATATATAACTAAAGTACAAAATTCCTAAAAATTATTAAAAATTTATTGTCCCTTTATTTCCAAATTTTAACAGTACCATCCCAAGAAGAAGAAATTAAAAAATTAGTAAATTTATCTCCATTATTTTCTTCACTTTCATGTTCTAAACTTATAGGAATAATATCAGTAATAACATTTTTATGAGCAGCTCCTGCTATTCTAGTACAATAATTTAAAAATTTATTTTGAGATTTTTCATCTTCCAAAAATTCATTTTGAATAAAATTATGATAACAAATACCATTATAATTTTGATATTCTGAAAATCCCAAAACAGTTTTTTTAGGGCCATTTAAATTAAAAAATTCATTACTTTGTAAAATAATACTATCACAAAAAGTGCTTTTTGAAAAAATACAATTTGATATATTTTCAGGAGCATTGATTAAATATGAATAATTTTCTTGTTTTTTTTCTTCAATATTATTATTTCCTTCTTCAGCTATTGACCAATATCTTATTGTCATATCATTTCCAGCAGAAATTATATATGGATAATTTTCATTTACTAAATTTATTGGTGAAAAAGCAGTTTGAACTGTCGTTGGAGTTTCATATAAATTTGATAAGTTTTTTAATCTTTCCGGTATATTATTATAAAATTCATGTTTTATATTTGATAATAAAATCCCTTTATATTTATTATATATTCTATTATTGAAGTTTTTCAATTTATCAAAATTTATTTTTAATATTTTATCATATAAAACTTTATCATATTGTGTTTTCTGAGTTAATGATTCATTTTCATTTTCTTTAAATAAAGAAGGAATTTCAATTGTTAAAGGCTTCATTTCATTTGAATAGGTTTTATTAACTTTAAATAAATAATCACAATTTAAATTTTCTTTATTCCATAAACTTATTTCATGGTCTTCAGCTCCAGTCCAAATCATTAAATAATCTTGTAAACTTTGATATTTATTTAAATGTCCAAAACCATGTTTAGAAATATAAGAAGAAATACCAATAATAGGTTTATTATGACAATATTTATAATTATTTGAGATTGAATTTATTCTAATATCATAATTTAAAATATAACCTCCTAAAGTTCCTAAAGTTAAATCATTATAATTATTTTTAGTATATAAACAACTAATAATTCCTCTTTCAATTGGAATATAAGTTCTTAATGCTGTATTATTCATTCTTTGATCTAAAATATTTAAATAACCATTTTGTTGAGCAAAAACAATTTTTTGACTTTGTTGCATATTTTCTCCTATTCCTATACAACAAGTTATATTATTATTAAAATTTGAAGATAAAGAATTTTTTTTTTCATATAATGGAATTAAGAAGTTTGAAGTTGGTTTCATTTGAGGATTTAATTGATATAAATTTTCACCTGATGCAAAAATAAAATTTGAATTATCTATTAAAGTTATTGTCTTGTTATATAATATATTATAATTTCTTTCATTTTTTACATTAAAAGTAAAATTTTTCTTTAAATTTAATTCATTATTTTCATAGTTTATATCCCAAATATAAATACAAGCTTCATTATCAATTGAAGCAAATTGATTATTATTTATTGGAATTAATTTTTCAACTGATTTTTTTCGATGATCATATATAGTTTTAATTAATTGTCCTTTGGGTCTCCATTTAGAAAATTGCTTTTTTTTAAAATTATCTTTGACTGTTTTCACATCTTCCCATTCACTTTGAACATTATTGTTTTCTTCTTCTTCAGCCGGAAAAAAATCATTTAAAGTCACTAATTTTAAATTTATTCCAAGAGTTCTAAATAAAAATCTAATTCTAAAATTTTGAGACGAAGTTAATATATTATCATTAACTTTAAAAATAACATCTTCATTTGTTTTAATATTGGGAATTGTTAAAGGAACAGTTAAATCACCTAACCACATTAATTTACATATAAAAGTTAACATATTTGCATTTTCTTCACTTGAATTTTGTTTACAAAATTTTTTATATTCTTTAGGAATAATATCATAAAAATTATTTCCTTTAAGATTTGACTGAGCAGTTTTATCTGCTTTAAATGAGTAATTTATATTATCATTTCCTAATGAATTTTCTTTTTGAGTTCTGATTAATTCTGTTAAAATTTTTTGAGGATTTACATCAAAAGAGTCTATTTCTTTAAAATCAAAATTTTCTAATTCTAATTGGAAAATTACTCTAGTTAATGGTTTAATTGTATATTCTTGTAATATATTTTTATTTAAATCAAAAGAAGGAGAATATAAAAAATTTTTCATAGAATCAAAAAAATTTGCTAGAATATCAATACTATCTAATTTTGAAAATAATTCACAAAGAAATTCACTCATTTTATTCTTAATTAAAATATTTGGATGTACAATAAAAGGTAATAACTTTTGTGCTATTGCAATTCCATTTTCTGTAGGTAAATAATCTATTTTTAATAATTCATAAACACAATTAATTAATTCATATTGTTTTAATTCATTTGAATTATTTGAAATTAATTCTTGCATACAAGGAAGAATATAAGTATTTAAATTATCTTCTCCTAATATTATAGACATTTTTGGAATCATTTTAATAATTTCTCTTTGAATTATCCATTGTGTGTTATTTATATTATTTATTATAAATTTTATAAAGTCAAATGTCTTTCTTTGACCGTAAAAATTTAATAAACCCGGTAATTGCCTTATTAATGCAATAATAACATCAATTTCTTCATTATTACTTATAATATCTGAAATATAACCAAATAATCTATCTTTAAATTCTTTTAAGGCATTATCATAATTTAGAAATATTTCTGTTTTACTTTTTTTTTCTATTTTTGTATAATATTCTATTTGAGCTTCTAAATTATTATTATCTGTTTGAATTTCATTTTCTTGATTTTTCAAATTTGATGATTCATTTAAATAACCATACATTTTGAAATTTGATCTTAGTATAACTCCAAGAAATTTTTTTTCTAAATCGATGATTTTTTCTATTGAATTGATAAAAATAATTATTAACATATTATCTTTTGAATGATATAAATATAATAGACTATCAAAAATATATGAACTTAAATAAGGGAAATAAAATACAGGAAGAGTTAGTTTTGAATAATCAATACTATAAAATAATTCAAATAAATAATCAATAGTTGTTAAGTTATTTAAATTATTCATTCTTTTTAAATTTTCAACAAAATAAGGAATAATAATATCGATTTTAAAAAAATCTGGAAATTTCATTGAAAAATTTTTAATCATTTCTAAAGCTACTAAATTTGAACTATCATATTTTACAGAATCTAAATTCTGTAATAAATAATCCATAAATATTCTTGCTGTTTCTTTATTAAGATTTTTATCAAATATTGATGGATCAATTTCTTCTTCATTTTTTAAATTATTTAAATTATCAAAATCTAATATTAAATCAAATAATAATTCGTCATTTTCTTCTTTTTTATCTTCATTTGGAATTTCAAAATCATTAACACTATATAAATTATTATATATATTATCCTTATTAAGATCATCTACACTATTATTAATTTTTTTAAAATGATTTTCTAAATTTTTTGACATTTGAAGTATATTTTGATCTTTATGAATACCTAAATTAATACTATGTTTTTTATTAAACTCTTCCTTATATATTTTTTCTTGTTCTTCAACTTGAATTTTCAAAATTTCATTTTCTTTATTTTTTCTAATATCATCTTTAAAATCTTTAAAGTAAATATTCATTGTTAATTGATTAATAATTTCAAAATTTAATTTCTGATAAAGTAAAGGAGCTTTTTCATTAAAACCATAAAGAACTTTCCAAATTTGTTTCCAATGTTTATATAATAATCCTATAATAATGTCAGGTTTCCAACAAGAACTAACAATAATATTATTTAAATGAATTAAAACTTGACTCATTGCAATTGGGCATATATCCATTATCATAATTTCCAAAACTTCTTTGATATCAATTCTTTCTTCAGGATTTAGTTTAGTCATTTTACAAATTAAATCTCTAATTTTTTCATTTTTAATTTTTCCTAAAATTTGTTCCATAACATTAGGATCTTTTTTATAACTTAATATTTTACTTAAATCTAATAAATTTTCTTCAAGAATAAATTCAGCAAATATAACTCCCGCACTGAAAACATCCATTGAAGGTTTTAATTCAAATTCTTTGTCTTCTTGAAATTCATTTTTATCAACAAATCTTTCAGGGGCTAAATAACAACTTTTAAAATTATCTGTTGAATTTACTCCAAAATAATAATAATAATTTCCTAAATCATCCATTTGAATATATGCTGGTTTAAAAGGTGAAATATCACTAATGAAAACTGAATTATTTGAAGATAATAATATGTTTTCAATTTTTAAATCTCCATGATATATTTTTGCATAATGTAATTGATATATACCATAAAAAAATTGAAACATTATCCAAATTTTTTCTATCTTTGATAAATATGGTAATGTATACATTCTTTCTTTTAAATCTATAAAAAAATTTTGCCTAATTAATAATCCTGCTCTTATATTATCTTCTAGTTTAATAATTGGACATACATTATAAAATTCAGTGTAGGAATTTGGTTTTATTTTTTTATCATTTATTTTTTTTTGAATTTCTTCCATTTTTGTTCTCATTTTATCATATATTGTTAAATCATAATCATTTTTAAAGAAAATTTTAACTATTAAAGGTGCTTTATCAAATTCATTTGTTACTGAAATTGTTTTATATAATAAACCTTTATTAATTATTTTATATTTTTCAAAATGAGGATATTGTCTCATGAAATTATCTATATCAGGAGATGTCTTTTTTTTACCTATTGTTTGTCCCATTTGTTTTTAAATTATTATTTTTAAAAATAATTGTAGAAATTAAAAATAAATAAAATGCAATATAGATTTTTTCAAGAAAAAAAGAAATTTAATTTATTGAAAGAAATAAAGAATTTAATAAAGAATTCACTAATATTTTTATTGGGGATTTATTTTAATCTTCAAATTTATCCAAAATCAAAAAAATATAATATTTTACATATATTTCGAGAAATAGTAGAAGAAATGAATTTAAAAAAATCAAATAAAAATGATGTTAATGAAATACTAAATTATCCTTTATTATATAATTTTATTTTAGATATTTCAAAGTATAATTATTTAGGAAATTGGGAATCTTTAAATATTGAAAATAATATATTCAAAAACAAAAATGGTGATATTGAAATATCTATTGTAAAAACTTTCTCTCATTTAATTGATTTTGATAATAACAATTATGATTTTTCCGTAATTTTACTTTTAAATGATGGTAAATATATTGATAATCAATTAAAAGGTATTTTTAACTTCTCTCTTCCTAAAGATTTTAGTAAAAGAATTAATGAATCAATAGTATTTCAAAGAAATTTAACAATTATTTTAACAAATATAACTTTTAATTATTATTTTGAAGGTATATTTTTTTTATATGATTCATTAAACTATAAGAATAATCAAATAAATATGACCTTCATTCCTAAAATAAAAAAATTTTCTAATAATATAAATTATGAAAAAGATAGTTCATTATTTTCAGAAATTTATATTTCAATTAAAAACATATATGATAGGGATTTTACATTAAAATGTTATGGAAAATTAAATAATGAAAAAGAATATTATTCAAAAGAAATTTCCAATTATTATTATTTATTATCTCTATGGGGAGTCATACAAATCATTTCGAGAAATTATATGAAAGAAGGACTTAATTTACTTTCATCTTTTATATATATAATTTGGACTTGTTATGTTTCTGCTTTAAATTTACTTTTATTTGTATATGAACTTCGATATGAATTTGGGATTATTTATCTATTATATTTTTTTTTGGTTAATGTTCAAATTACAGAAGTATTAGATTGTACTGAAAAAAAGTTATTTAATAGTTATTTCAGAGATATTAATAAATTCAAAAAAAAAATGTGTAATTTTGCAATATTTTTTTATTTATCTATATCTATTTTTTTATTAAATGCTAGATTCATTGTCAATTATTCATATGCTACATTTTTTTTTTTTTTTTTGACTTGGTTTGGTGAAATTTTTGAGAGTGCATATAAAAAAAGAGTTCCTAAAATATATATATCAACTATTTATTTAAAGACTTTTTCCCAAATATTTATCCTAATTTATTTTAAAGCAAATCCAACTAATTTTTTACATTTGAAACCATCATATATTAAAATTACTTTTATTATATTAATATTGTTAATTGAAAGTTTAATACTTACTTTACAAATAATAATAAGTCCTAATTTTTTTATTCCTAATTTTTTGAAAAACTCAAAAAATTTTATTACTTATAAATATATAATTCAATTAACTGATGAAGAAAAAGAAAATCTTTGTTCAATTTGTCTAAATAAAATAAAAGATAATTCAAATTCTAATTCTTTATATCAAAGAGAAGAAAATAATTTAAAAGAATCAGAAAATCAAAAATTAACAAAATTTTTATCAGATTTAAAATTAAAATGTATAAATTATTTTAAAAAGCCAATAATAGTTACTCAATGTAAACATATTTTTCATTCTATATGTTTAGAACTTTATCTTTCTTCAAAAAATACATGTCCAATTTGTAGAAGGGTAATTCCAAAAGAATAAATAAGTTAAAATAAAAATTAAAAATATGATTAAATTACTTTATAAAAATAATAAAAAAATATTAAATATAATAATGTTGGTAATATATTTTGGGGAATCAGAAGTCAAAAAAAAATTCCAATAATAAATATATTTTTTGCAATTTTGTTTATAATAATTTAATATCAATAGAGTTGATTTTTGGAAAAAAATGTATAAATCAATATAGAAATAAGATTAAAAAAGATGAATATTGCTGGATAAAAAGAATTTAGTTCTATTAAAAGATGTTGTCCTAGTTATCATGGATTTTTTAGTTATTGATATTATTAAATAAGAAAATTTTACTATTTAGAAAGACTGTGATGATTTTATTATTTACTTGGAAATAAAAATAAAATTAAAAAAATAAAGTTGTCAATAATAAAAATATTAAAAATTTTAACATGAATATAATATTTCGAAATCAGCTAATATTAAAGAGATTAAGATTAAAAATGAATTAAAAAGAAAATGTGATGATAATAATGTCAAAGTCATCATAATTTTAACAAAAGAAAAAAAAGTAATATATAATATTATTCTTTAATTAAAATCTATTTAATAATTTAGTATAATAAAAATCTTTAATATTAATTTCAAATTAATAATTTATTTTTTTAAATTTACTTTCCAAGAAGATAAATGTCTAAGGCTGAAGAAGAATTAATTAATAGCAATGAAATAATTATTCCTCCCAAAGATGAAAATATTCAAAATAAAACGACAAAATCAAAAATTAGTTTAATACAACAATTAAAAATAAATAAAGCAGGATTAAATATTTTTTTATTTAATGCATTAATTTTTATAACTTATAATATAAACATAAATCATTTATATTTTGGATATTTCACTAAAAAAATAGGTTTAATTCAATGTTTTCTTTTATTAATATTTATAGGTATATTTTCTATTTTATTCCAAATAAACCTAATTAAAAAATTAGAAAAAAATAATGAAGATACATTATCTGCAATGATTCAAGAACATTTTGGTTTATTATGTAGTCAATTATTTGAAATTTTATGTTTTTTATGGGTTATTTTTAATTTTTTAATTACTTTTCTCACATATTTTCATTTTATAATTATTAGTTATTTTGGGAATGAAGCTGAATTCAAATTTTCAAATAATTGGTTTTCTTGTATTATTATCATGATAATATTTATAATTGTATTTTTAATCATTAATTCTTTAGAAAATTCTTCAGTTATTGATATAAACATTATTTTAAATTTTCTTTTAGATATTGTTTCTATTTTATTAATGGGGAAAAAATTATATTTAGGAATTAGAGACAATAAAATAAAAGGAAAAATTTGGGAAAATAATTTTAATGAAAATGAATTTATAAAAGCAATTTGTATATTTTCAAATTCATTTCATAGTTTATTAGTTTTATTTTATGTAAATAAAAAATTAAAATTATCATTGTATCCAATTTTAAAACATAAAAAAATATTATGGATTAATCATATAATGATTTTTTTATTTTATTCTTTTTATATTTTCCAAGGTTACTTTGATGTTTTTGAAGATAATGATTATGAATATTTATTATCTATTATAATAAACAATACAAATGCTAAAATTGAAGATTACTCTTTGATTATTTGTAATATTCTTTCTCAAATTTTAAATATTAATTTCTATTTATACACTATAAAAAATTCTATTTTACGAAATAGTGTTCAAATTCAATTCAAAAATAAAATTTCTGTTTTTATGTTCACCCTTTTAATTCTTATTATATTTACTATATTTGGAGGATTTTGTTATTTTAATCAAGTTTCAACATATAATCTATCATTAATAAATAATTCTTCTTTTGGTTTGTTAGTGAATTTCTTATTTCCATTTTTATTTATTCTCAAATATCATCTAAGATATTCTAGTTATTTTTTACTATCAGTAATATTTTTAATTAGTTCAGTTTGTCTTATTCCTCTTTATGAAGTAATACAAGATTTTTTATTATATTATAAAATAATAGGATAATTAAAATTTTGTCTTTTGAATAAATAAAATAATATATAAATAGATTTTTTTAATATTTTTAATAATTTAAATTTATAAATAATTCACATCTTAAAATTATTAAAAACTATAGTTGAATGTTTCAATCCAAATCTTGTATCAATAAAAATAAATAATATTAATCAAAATAAATTAAAAAGATTAATATAAAGAATGAAATAAATAATTAATAAAATTTAAATTAAATAATATGTTCTCCAAATAAATAATATATTCCAAGTATATCCTGAATGTATTTAATTCCAGATATAATATGAAAATAAAGGATGTAATAATGAATTATGTTATGAAAATGACATAATAAAATAAATTCTTCAGCCAATTCATTTTCAAGAATTGCTTGAATAATCATATTAAAAAATTTGAAAGAAATTAAACATTGTCAAATTCTTTTAGTAAAATCTGATTTTTTTACCAATAATTATTATTGTTATTATTTTTTAAAATGTTAAAAACATTTATAATTACAAAACGAAAAATAAATATCTTTTATATTTTTTTAGAATAATAAATATAATTCAATTTGATTTTATATAAATTATAATTGAATTAATATAAACAGCTTATTATTAATTTTTAAATGAAGCAAACAAAATTATTATTAAAAACAGAAAAACAAATTAATATTTTTTTACATTTTATTTTAATCAAAAACTTAAAATTATTGATAAAAATTAATGTCACAATATAGTTCATCAACTACATCAAGTGATATTCCCCCAATTGAGGTTTTAAAAATCCCAAATTTATTATCAAATATTACAAACGTTTTAGTCGAACTAATAAATAAAAACGGTAAAGGAATATATGTAAAAAAAAATCCATTTTGTTCAAAATTCATTCCAACTATTTCTATTACTGATTATCTTCTAAGATTTAAAAAATATACAAATATTGAAAATTCAACTTTAATAATTGGTTTAATTTACTTAGATACAATTTGTTCAAGAGAAAATATTATTCTTCAGGAAAATTGCATTCATAGATTACTTTTAATTTGTTGTGTTTTAGCTATTAAATTTAATGAAGACTTAATTTTTGATAATGAATATTATGCTAAAATTGGTGGTATTTCTCTTAAAGAAATAAACTTATTAGAATATTATGCTATTAAATTTTTGGATTTTGATTTGTTTTTTGATGAACAAATTTATAATAAATATGTTCATTATTTAAGAAATGAATTTAAATCTTAAAAGTTATATGAATTTTTTGAAAAAATGGTAGTGTAAATATATATATGTACAAAAAAAAGAAAGAGTATATGTTGAGTTGAGTTTAGTTTAGTTAAGTTTAGTTAAGTTAATTTATATATATTATAAATAAAAAGGAATATTTCCTTTAAAAAAATAATTTAAAAACAATAAAAAAGAAAAAATCAATATATAGCATTAATAAAAAAAAAATATATATAAAAGCCTTTTAAAATGGCAGAACCAAAGCAACCTACTATAAACTTAATATCTTTAGATGAAGAAAGTAAACTCAGCAATGATTTAAAAGATGAAAAAGAGAGAGAAGATGAAGATGAATTTGATAAAGAAATAAAAGAATTAAACGGAGAAAAAAAGAAAGAAGAAGAAGAAGAAGATGAAGATGATGAGTTAAAAGAAGAAAAAGATTTTGAAAATGAATATATAGTAGGACCAAATTCAGAATATAAAACAATTCAAAGTGCAGTAAATGTTTGTAAAAATAAATCAATAATAAAAATATCTCCTGGAATTTATCGTGAAAATATAACAGTAAGAAATAAAAATGAAATAGAAATCTGTTCTTTGGTTGCAGATGACCCTGCAATATTATTATCTGAAAATTCTCCATGTATAATGATACATTGTTTAGAAGCAAATGACACTGTAAAAATATATAATATAAAATTTATTCATAGAGGAATAAGAGATGATGTCACTGATGAAGATTTATTACAAACAGAATTTTTTGCTTGGCATATATCACATATAAATAATAAAGAATCATATTTTATTTATAAAAATGCTGAAGAAGTTGAAAAATTAGAAGTTAATAATGTTTTAGATATTAAAATTATAGAAAATATATTTGAAGATAATCATGGTAATTTTTGTGCAATAAGTATTTTAAAAGGAACAATATCAGTGAATAATTGTCAAATATCATTAGCATGTTTAACAACAGAAACAAAAAATGTATTACCTGCTATTTATATAGAAAATTCAATAGCAATAATAGAAAATACAACAATAAAAGGAAATAAAGATTATTTAACTGTTGGAATATATAGTCATGATGCTCAATTAAAAATAAATGAATGTAGAGTTTTTAGACATAGATGTGGTGGAATTGTTTCAGTTGTTAATGAAAGAAATTCAGTAAATATAAGTAAATGTCATGTTTTATTAAATGAAGGTTGTGGTATTTTAATTATGAGTTTAGTTGGGAAAAGTGCTTTAAAAGAAAAAGCTGCTGGAGTTAAAAATACTTTAGAAATAAATTTAGAACAAAATGTTCTTGAATTAAATCAAGGAACTGGATTAATTTTAACTAAATGCTTTAATGCTTCTGTAATTGGAAATAAATTTTTTTCTAATATTTTAAATGGAGCAACTTTAACTGATTGTGATGGTTTTGTAATGATGAATAATTTTATTAAAAATAAAGGAACTGGACTTGTTTTAGAAGCTATTGAAGAAAGTAATGAAGCAAAAATATTTAAAAATTTCTTTGATGAAAATTATAAAAATGGAATTGATATTAGAGGAAAAAATAATAATAGTATAATAAGTCAAAATAGTAAAATTGCAAATAATTATTTAAACGGAATTTATGTTCACAATGAAGCATCTCCTGAAATTAAATATAATGATATTTTTGAAAACAATCATCATGGAATATTAATAGAAAGTAATTCATATGCAGAAGTAAGTTCAAATAAAATATTTGGTAATATAAAAACTAATGTAGCTTTTGGAGGAAAATTATCTTCTAAAGTGAAAATAACAAGTAATGAAATTTATAATTCTAGAAATGAAGGTATATATATTGTTGAAGCTGATGGAGGTGAAGTTGCAAGAAATAAAGTTTATGATAATAATGAAGGTATTGTTTTAATTAATTGTGTTGGAACTTTAATTCATCATAATGAAATTTATCATAATATGAGAACTGGTGTTTTAGTTTCTGATGAAAGTATTTGTACATTTTTAAAAAATGAATTAGTTGAAAATTATTTTATTGGATTACTTATAAGAGATAGTTCTACTGGAAGTTATAGAGGAAATTTAATGAGACAAAATGTCATTCAATTTTATGTTAGTAAAGAATGCTTAAAATTAAAGGATTCTATTGTTAGACATAATAATGTTGAAGGAAGGTTTGAAACAGCTGATTTTTGTAATATATTTTAACTTTTTTTAATTTATTTTTTTTTTTTAATTGTGGTAATTTTTCCTTTTGAAATGATTGTTAGCTTTTAAATTTTATTTTTTTAGTGAAATATTATTGTTTATAAATTTATAATTTAATTTGAATAAATTTTTATTTTTATTGACATTCATTATTTAAAGTTTTTTATTATTTAAGTTTATTCCATTCAAGACCATTAATTTTTACTTTTGGAAATTTTGAATGGAATATTTTAAACCATCTAATATCTTCATATGAAAAATTATAGTTTTTTGGATCTCCCTCTTTATAAGGTAAAACTCCAATTTCTTTCATACTATTTTTTTTCATAAAAAAATTAATCAATCCATTTATAGGTAATTCTGGATTTTGATCCAAATAACAACAATCTATTGTTTCAGATTTTGAAAGTCCTTCAAAAATTGGTCCATAGTTTTTTGAATTAAATTGCATTCCTTGTAAATAAATTTTATGAAGCGTTTTACTTTTACTTAACATTTCTTTTAAAAATTCATATTTTTCTACTGGATTAAAACCTAAATCTAATGTATAAATTTTGCTTTTTCTATATAATAAACCATTTTTTATAAATTTATAATCCTCTAAAGTTAAATTTGTTTTTTTCGCATAAAAATGAAGTAATTCTTTACAAAGAATTATCTTTTCTAATAATTGTCCACTTTCTGCTAAATTATTTTCAGATAAATTTAAATTAAATAAATTAGGATGTTTATTTATTGAATTTGCAATAACTTCAAGACCAGTTTTACTAAAATTATTTTTACTTATATTAAATTCATTTAAACTTATACATTTTTCAAGAAAATTATTTACTGGTTCCATTCCCTTATTACTTATTTTATTTCCACTTATATCTAAATATCTTATTCTTTTATATTCAAGAGCTGCCAATAAAATATTAATTGCTGCATCATTAATAGAATTATTACTTAAATTTACATATTGAAGATTAAATCCTTCTTGGAAAATATATTTTATAATATAATTCCAACCTTTAAATACAGAAGAAGTAATTGTATTATTACTAAATATAAATCTAATTAAATTATGATAATATTGAATGTTTTCAATACAATCTTTAAATTTGAAATTTTTATCAGAATCATACTTATCAAAAGTTATATTTTGAATTTTTAAAACTTTTATTAAATCTTTTTGATTTAATTGATCAATTGGTTTTCCATTTCTTAAATGAAATTTAATTATTATTGAACCCAATTGATAAATATTTTTTGTATCATTAGTAATTGTAGTCGTTTTCTTATTTTGAATATCATAAACAATATAAGTTTTAAATGGTTTATTTTCATTAATTTCATATAAAGATTCCCTAATTTTTAAATTTAATTCATCATTAAAATCACTTGAAATAGTAAGTTCATAATCTTTATTGATATCTTTGTTTTTTGAGTCATTAATTTTATTTTCTTTCTCAATTAAATCATTATAACCTTCTTCTTCATTTTTATTAATTTCATTATTTCTAATTTCCATATTAATATTACATTTACTTAAATCAAAATAATATTTTGAATTTTCAGCAATAACAAAAGTTGAATAATAAGGAAACATTGTTTCTTTAATAGAAACATCAACAACGCATAATCTTAGTAAATTTTTAATATCTACATTAAAAAAACAATCTACTTTTTCTTTACTTTTTGTAATTGCAACTCCTTCAGTTGTGTGAATATAAAATAATAAATGAATATAATCTTTTATATCAAACATTAATTTTAAATCATTATTATATTCATTTTCCCAAATTGAATTTATTGAAAGATTTTCTTCTTTTTTTAAAAGTTTTTTATGAATTTTCTCAAATTGTAATATTTTTGGTTCTTCTTTCCAAGAAAGTTTAAAAATTTGAATTTCAAATGAATCTGATACATCAGGAATAGGTTCATAAAATGGTAAATTTGATGAAGAACTCATTGAAGTTAAATTAATTATTTATAATTTAAAGAAATTATTTCATAATATATTTAATTTTTATTGTGATTATTCTATTTTTTATTATTTTTATTTTTAATATAAAAAATAAAAATGAAAAAACCAGAGAGAAATAGTTCGTAAGTTTTTATATAATAATTAATAGTGATAGTTCAATATTTTCAAAAAGAAAAAAAACTAATGACAATAAATTAAAAAAAAAAATGAAAAGTGATTATGTTCAATATATAAAATTTCAAAATTATAAAAATAAAAAAGCTCTTTTAAATAGTAAAACTTCTTTAATAAAAGTTCCAATAAAGGAAATAGAAAATGAAAGTGAAAGTAGAAAAACAAATAATTTAGAAGAAATGAATAATTCAAATTCCCAAAAATTAATATTACCTTATACAATATTTAAAAGAAATATGACCCTCAATGAAAATTTAATTTCAGGTTCTGAAAATTCTTATTCAAGTACATATAATTCTTCAAGTAGAACAAGATTATTTTCAGAAAACACAATAAAAAATCATCCTTTATTAATTAATAAAGATAATAATAATAATATAGAAAATAATAATTTTATATTAGATAAAGATAAAAATAATTATTTATTGAGCAAAGAATCAATTTTAAGTAAATTTCAAAGCAATAGATTACATTATATAAGAAATAATAACAATAAAGTTAAAAGAAATAATTCACAAAAATTTACTAAATCTTCATCAAAGAATTGTTTTTTGAAAAAAGATAATGAAAAAAGTAGAAGTTGTCTTAGATTATTATCAATTAATCCAAAACAACATTCCACTAGTGAAAAAACATTAACTTTTTTAACAACAAATAATAACAATAATAATAATATTAATAATATAAACAAAAATAATATTTATCGTTCTAGAAATTTAATTAATAATCGTCCTATCAAACTTTTAAGTTTCGATGATAATCATATTAAACCTTCAAATAATAATTCTAATTATTCTTTTTTAGAAAATAAGAGTTTATCAACAAAAAATTTCAAAAGATTTTCTGTTGATACAATATCAGTATTTCCTGATTTAAGAAAATCTAAAAAATCAAAAAGTGAAAAATCTAATTTAAAAGCATTAATTGATTTAAAATTAACCAATTATTCCCATAATAGTGAAAAAGAAAATCAAAATATTCAAAATAATTATATACCAATATTTAAACGGAAGAAATCAAAAGAATCAAAAAAGAAAAGAAAAACAAATAGAAGATTAACAAAAATATCAGAAGTTGATTTTAATGGAGGAAATACTAATAAATCTTTAAGTAATAATCAAATATTATCAATTGGTGAGTATCAAAAATTAGGAACTGTAAAATTCTTTGATTTAGATGTAGAAAGTGAAAAATATATAAATCAAAGAAGATCTTTTGATTTTCATGACATCAAAACAAATGAAAAAAATAAAATATATAATCAAAGTAAATTTTTTACTAATCAAAATAATTATCATAGTAATAAAAATTTGATTAGAAACAGTTATTTAATTATTCAAGACGAACATGAAAATGATTATCAGTTTAATGATATTATAGAAGAAATTGATTATGAGCCTAAAGATAAAGCAGAAAAATTTATTCATTTTTTAGAAAAAGATATTGATGAAAGATTAAATGTTATTCATGATGTAAATTTTCATAAACAAAATAATTTTATTGATCATCTCATGGAAGATTATAGTAAGAAATATTTAATTAAAAAATTTAATTATATTGAAAGAATTAGTTCAAACCTTTTTTTTCAAAATATAAATGACAATATATATTATTTAAAAAATGAAATTTTTAATCCAAGTAAAAAATATGAAAATTATCTTATAAATAAAATGCTATTTCAATTATATTCAACATATTTTAAAATATCCCAAACAGCAACATCATATATATTTAATCATTATTTTTCAATATCTTTACCAATAAAAATATTCAAAGAACATTTTTTTGAATTTGATTTTACAGAAACGAATAAAAATACTTTATTTATAAATTATAAAATAATAACTACGAAAAAATCACAAAGAAATTCATCTCCAAAGAAAAAAAATAATACATTTGCTATAATGATTAATCATTTACCTAAAGAAGATTTTTATTATTTATTAAACTTTTATCAAATAGATTATGAATATTTTATAATTCCCCATTTTACCCAAAATAAATTGTCGGGAGTTGAATTAAAACAATTTGAAAAAGAAGAAGAAAAAGAAAACACAGTTAAATCAAAAAATAAATTCCATTATAAAAGATTTTCAAAGCAATTTACTTTAAAAAATGAATTAGCAAATGAAAAAAAGCATTTTGATAAGAATTTATTAAGAAATGCTTTAAAAAAAAATAACTATTTTTGCAGGAAAAATATAATAAAACAATCAATAATTAATATATATGAAGAAAAAAGAAAATCATCTCGTAGATTATTAAGAAAAAGAGATATTATTGAAAAAAAGCAACAAATAGAGGTGGGAGTGAATAAATTAACAATGATATCAAGAGCAAATGATTTAAAGCAAGAAATGTTAAAAAAATTAAATTCAAGAAAAGATGAAATAATATTTTTTATAAAAGACAGAAATTATCCTGGTTTTACTTCAATATTTGAAAAATATAAAATTTCACCTGATATGAAAGATCAAAATGGAAATCCATTATTGGGAATTGCTGTTCAAAGTAATTCTTTTCAAATTGCAAATTATTTATTAAATATTGGAGCTGATCCTAATATAAGAGATAATAATAATAATACTCCTTTACATATTGCTTTAACTTTTCATAATTATGAAATTGCTGATATGCTTATTGAAAGAGGAGCAGATGAAAAACTTACTAATAAAATGGGAATTACTCCTTGGCAATGTTTAGATAGTGGACATTCTATTATTTGAATTTTTATTTTTTTCATTTTATTTTTTTTCTTTTTGGTTGTTTTAACTTTTAATAATGGATATTTTGGTTTTTTCTCTTTATTTCTTTAAGTTTTAGAATTGGGATTTTCTGTTTTTATTTTTTTATTTATTTATATTTATACTTTTTTACTTTAGATATTGTTTGTTTTCTTTTTTTTACAATAATTTTATGGATGTTTATAATAATAATATGGGATAATTAATATTTGTTAATTAGTTTAAATAAAACAATTAAGATTTTTAAAATAATTTTTTAAAAGTAAATGATAATATATATTTTATAATATTTTCATTTTAATTAATATAATTATATATAAGATTATATAAAAGAACTCCTTTTTGATGAATTATGCTCATTAATTTTTATAGTATAACATTATTTTTAATATAATTAATGAAATAAAATATTACTTTGAATTAAAATATGATTTTGATTTTGTGAAGTTTAGAAAAAATAGTTTACTTACTTTTAATAAAATAATTTAAATAGATTCTTTTATATTATTATAATGTTAATTATATATTATATTTATCTTCTTTTGAATAAACCAATTATTCTATAACGAAAATAATGATTAAAAAATAATATCTTATATTTTTTCTTTTTCTTTAAACCTTAAAATATTTCTTAAAGTATTTATTAGAAAGAAAAGCATTTTAATATTCAATTTTCTTTTACTTTTTTATGTTTAGGTCAATATAAATATATCCAGATTTAAAAAGTATTCATCATTCTTTATGATATGATAAAAGTAAATAATCAGGCGAATGTATAAAAATTTATCCAACTTTTAAAAATAAGATAAGATAAATAAAATTTATTAATAATGAAATAGGATTTTTGTGTGATTATTTTATAAATGATAATTTTTTCTTTTTCTATCCCAAAAAAAGAAAAGAAATACCTTTGAATAATAATTGATTGTATAAATGTGGGTTATTAAAAAAGAAAAATATTAAAATTATATATTTAATAGACTATAAAATACAATAAAATATTAATACTATTTATTTAATTTTCTGGTTAAAAAATGAAAATTTTGATTATAAATCTTTAATAAAAATAATATATTATTTGAAAACATTTGAAAATGTTCATCAAATTCTTTATAATATTTTTTCAGCTTTTCAATATATTCATTATTTTCTTTCGAATATTTATCAATAATTGGAAGATATTTTTTATAATTTTTATTCATCTTAATAAAAGATATTAATTTTTTTATTCCTTCACTAAAATTATCACATAAATTTATTAAACAATTAAAAGAATTTCTTATTTTATCATTATTAGAAATTATTTTTAAATATTTTTCTAAATTTATTCTTTCTTCCAGTCTAATTGTTTTAATTTCTTCGATTATATTTTTAATATTTTCAATTAAATTATTATTTTTCTCGAATAAATCATTATATAATTGATTATTTAAACAATTTGGAACATCTAAGAATGGAATTCTTAATATATTTTGTTTATTATTCGGAATTTTTAAATCATTTATTTCTCTTTTATTGTTTTCTTGATAATTATTCAACTCTTGTTTTATGTTTTTTTGTTTTATTTTTTTTGAGAAAATTGTTTGATAAATTTTATAAAAACTTATTGGAGAATTAGCAATTTTTAATATACAACATTTACAAATATATTTTTCATTGTGGTTCGTCTCATAATTATCATTTATTAATTGAAAAATTTCTCCTGATTCTAAAATAATTTGAATAGGTGTTTTGGTACTAATTAAAAAACTATAGTTTGCATAAAAATAAAAAAAGAATTCAAGAAAATTTTTTCCATTTTGGAAATAACAAATATTTTGGATAGAATCATATATTAAATTACATAAATTACATTCAATGTTTTGTTGATTTTTTATGGATTTATTACATTTTTCATATGTTTTCAAAAATTTATTCTTATTCCTGAAAATTAATTCTTTTACATTTTCTATTGTTACTGTTTTTTTATTTGTTTCTTGAAGTGATAAGTTATTATTAATTGTTTGATTACAATTTATATTATAAAAATTTTTATTGTTTATTTTATATGAATAAGATTTAATAATAATATC
>JAEEGL011147968.1_pt1 | contig 20000 bp, 5 predicted proteins | sample 9134231 | NCBI WGS metagenome assembly JAEEGL01 (sample SAMN16246548, study PRJNA631951) | gut metagenome | biome: gut microbiome; feature: rumen; material: fiber-attached | host: Bos | place: Iran: Karaj | collected 2018-10
CATGGAGGAATGGCGTGAGTATGTCATTCAAAACCAAGGTTATGTCGACACCTCAAGCTGGTACACCTTCCTCGATGTGGAAAACAAGCAGGGCTATATGTCGGTGCGCGATGCCGCTTCGTTGCTGCGCAAGTTGAGCATGAAGTCCTACGAGGGCGAGTACAAGATTGCCATCATCTGGATGGCGGAGAAGATGCGCGTCGACACGGCCAACAAACTGCTGAAACTCCTTGAGGAGCCGCCTGAGAAGACCGTCTTCCTCCTCATCGCAGAGGACCAAGAAGAACTGCTGGCCACCATCAAGTCGCGGACTGTTCTGGTGAAGATCCCGTCTATCGGTATCAACGAGATTGAAAAGGCTTTGGTGGAACGGCTCGGATGTGCTGAACAACAAGCCCACAACGCGGCGATGATTTCGGAAGGCGACTGGAACACCGCCCGCCATTCCATCTGGGAATCGGAAGACCGCACCTACTTTTTCACCACCTTCCAGCAATGGATGCGTCTTTGTTTCCGCGCAGCCTATTCCGAGTTGATCGACTTCTCGGGCAACATCAAGGGCATAGGGCGTGAGAAACAAAAAGAATTGCTGAACTATGGCTTGCGTATCATCCGCAATTCGCTGCTGTTCAACAACAACCTAGCAGACATCGTCATGCTGCCCGAGGACGAAAAGGTGTTCAACTCGAAGTTTGCGCCTTTTGTCAATCCTGCCAATCTGGCACAAATCGTCAATCTTTTTGAGGAAGCCATCCGCCAAATCGAGCGCAACGGTTATGCGCCGCTCATCTTCACGGATGTGAGCTTCAAGATGATAGGTTTGTTGAAGAAGAAATAGATTTACTCGTAAACCTCCACGGTTCCCATCTCAAACTGGATGGGATGACCGGCTTCGTAGTAACGCACATCATGCAGCACCTTGTCGAAGACATAGTTCTGGATGAGCACGAAGTCTTTGCCGTCGTTGACGAGGGCATACATACGGTCACGGTCCACATCGCCGAGTTCCCCACCCATGTCGGTCACGCCATTTAACACCAATTTCCGGAAGGTCCTCATGTCCTGCTTGTTGCCGTCCTTGTCGGTCACGACGACATAGTGCACATAAGGCGAACCCGTGATGGAGTCGATGCGCTCCTGGGGGAGCGTGTTGTTGAACAAGGCCTCAAAGCGGAGGTCACCGAACGACGATAGGAGGTTGATGACTTTCAGCGTGTCGTAGGGCAGTTCTTGGTGGTCGGCGAGACGCGTGAGTTTGTATTGGTGCTTGCCCATATTCTCAATGGCAAAGCCTCCCTCGGGGTCTTCGTTGAACTCGACGGTAACCGACTGTATGTCGGCCAAATTCTCATGGAAGATGGTATGGTCGCGCCAGTCGTCGGGGTTGGCGGTGAAACGCGTGGTGATGAAGCCACGGAAACTGGGGATATAGACGATATAGGCGTTGTCGGCGCCTTCCATCAGCATGAAGGTACCGCTGCTATCCATGGTGGCGTCGCCCACATAAAAGACCTTGGTGCGCTTCTCATGGTAGAACAGTTTGACCTTGTCGAACAAATTGATGCGTGGCACCCATTGGTAGATCTCCACCTTGGTGCTCTGCGAGGCCAACTGCTTGACAATGTTGTCGTGACTGGCTCTCGAGACAGGCATCTTGACGCGGACCTTATACAAGGTGGTCAGCAGGTACTGCACCTGCTTGGAATGAGCCTTATAGGTACCATTGAGGGTCCACCCATCGCCTTGTCTTTCAAGCAATGACTCACGATCGCGGCGGTCGGCCAGATAGACCTTGGTGACGGAGGCCGTGTCCCACACGGTGAAATTGGCACCTTTGCTCCTACTCTTGCCGATGGGACCCGACGAATGGTAGAAATAGTTGGCCAAGGCAATGGCTGCGATAACAGCCAAAATAACAATAATAATTATGTGATTCTTTTTCTTCATATCATCCTTCCTTTGGTAAGACTAACATAAACACTAAATATGCTATTATTCCAATTCCTCCTATTCCTAGGATAATCGAAATAGCTCGAATAAGTTTTACATCTGTTTTATAATACTCACTCAATCCTCCACAAACTCCAAATAACACTTTATTCTTATTTGAACGACTCAATTGTTTAATACCATCTTTTTGATAGACAACATTATACTTCATTTTTCTAATTAAGGACATCGCTATTCCTAATAGAATAACTATACCTATGGGCGCCAAGGTATTGACCACCTGCCAAGTCACTCTCTGCTTGCTCACCTTGGTCGGGTCGAGGAGGCGCACCTTGAGCTCGCGCGAGCGGATGTCGACCAAACCCTCTCCGTCGACGAGGTAGCTGATGCAGTTCTCGATGAATTCCTTGTTGGCGTAGGTGATTTGCGTAAACTGGTCGAAACCCAACGGCAGGGGCTGGCGTGTCCTGATGTCGATTTGGTTGCGTATGATGTCGCCGTCGGTCACCACGATCATGGCGGTCGGCTTACTCGTCTCCATAAAGTCGGTGGCCTGGTCATCCATAATCTCCTGCGGGATGCGGTTGGCATAGAGCGAGGTGAAGGTGCCCTTCAAGAGATAGGCCACGGTCTTGCCTTTCGCACTGAACATCCGCTGGTCGGGCGTCTGCCGCAGCATGGCCAAGGTGATGAAGACGGGCGCACCCGACACCTTGGTGTAGTCACTGGTCTTGAGCAGCGGGATCTGTTCGATGTCATCGGCCGAGGTGGTGGCGTCCATCGAGCTGACGAAGTCGGCTTTGATGGCGTTCATGTTGCGCACCATAGGATGGTCGGAAGCGGCTTGAAGCAAGGGGAAGTAATACCAACGGAAATACTCCAAGCGGGCTTGTCCGCCCACCTGTCCCGTGCGGATGGGAAGGGCGGCACATGTCAAGTCGAGGAGTAGGTCGCGGTTGAGGCGCACGCCATATTTGAAGAGCATGTCGTCCAAGTTGAGGTCCTGCTCGATGCCCACAGTCGACTCCTGACTCTGCAGGCTGTCCATAGTGGCGAAGACGGGCTCGACGAGCCACAGCACCTTACCGCCATGCATGATGTATTGGTCGATGAGGAACTTGTCGCGCTCATCAAAGGCCTGCGTAGGCTTGGCGATGATGATGGCGTCATACGACGGGAAGGCGCTCACATCGCGGGTAGTGTCCTGCGTGCGGTGGATGAGGGCGTCAATCTTGCCGTCGATTTTGAGGCGTACCACATTATAGTTCTGAGACAGCGACTTCGTGATGTCGTACACATCCTGCTCACCAAGTTCGCCATGGCCTTCCACAAAGGCGATGTTGGGTTTCATCAACCGGGTCACTTTCTTCACCGCGTCAATGAGGCGGAACTCGAGGTTCTGCATCGAGGCGTTGAGGGCCTCGTCGTCCGACTGGCCCACCTGGTTCTCCAACAATTCGATGGCAATCTCGGTATTGTTGCGGTAGCTCACCAAGGCGCCTGGCCAGATGACCATCTGCTTCGACGAGCCGTCGCTGTTCTGCACATTGAGATCGGTCGGCTTCAAGCCAGCCTGATACAGCTGCTTGTAGGTCTCCATGATTTCAGCCTCCTCGCCACTCTCGGCAGGGTTGATGAACTCATAGTCGATATACTTGGAGTAGGCACGGAACTCATCGAGCATCTCCTTGGTCTCACGGCGCAGCTTCTTGAAGCCTGCCGGGAAGTCACCATCGAGATAGACCTTGAAATAGACATAGTCGTCAAGGTCGTTGAGAATCTCCTTCGTTGTGGGCGAAAGGGTATAGCGTTTCTCGCTTGTCAAGTCGAAGCGGGTGAACAGGAAGGAACCTGCCACATTGATGACGGCGACTACGGCCACCAAGATGATAAAGGCGAATATCTGTCTTTTTTTCAGACTCTTGCGTTTGTTTTCCATCACTCTATCCTCCTTTACCATTTACGACTTGATAACACCAGTTTTGTCGCACCGAGAAACAGTGCGATGACACTCAAGAAATACAAAACATCACGTGTGTCGACCACGCCGCGGCTCAACGAACTATAGTGGGTGCTCATGCCCAGCTGTTGGATGAACAAGTCGAAAGAGCCAAACAGCGACAGCGAATAGATGAACTCGAAGCCGATGAAAAGGAATCCACAGAGGAACACCGAGAGGATAAAGGCCAGGATCTGGTTGTTGGTCAGCGAACTGCAGAAGATACCAATGCTGACAAAGCTAGAGCTTAACAGAAACAGGCCGATATAGGAGCCCCAGATGCCACCGCTGTCGAGGTTGCCCATAGGCATGCCGAGACGGTAGACCGAGAAATAATAGATGAAAGTGGGGATAAGGGCCAGCAACACGAGGGCCACACCAGCGAGGAACTTGGCCCAGATGATCTGCCAGTCCGACAAGGGCTTGGTGGCGAGCATCTCGATGGTGCCCGTGCGGTTCTCCTCGGCGAAGCTGCGCATGGTGACGGCGGGCACGAGGAAGAGGAACACCCAAGGGGCGAGGATGAAGAGGCTATCGAGGTTGGCATAGCCGAAGTTCAGCAGGTTGAAGTCGCTTTGGAACACCCAAAGGAACAGCCCCGTGATGAGCAGAAACACCACGATGACCATGATGCCGATCAACGAGCTGAGGAAGTTGCTGATTTCTTTCTTGAAGAGGGCGTACATACGCGTATTTGATTTAACTTCGTTGATTCTTTCGAATTGGGGTGCAAAGATAGTGTTTTTTTGGTTTAGAGTTTAGAGTTTGGAGTTTAGAGGGGTTGAAAGTTGAGAAAAGAAGCTAAAAAAAAGAGCCGCGACTCGCGCCGCGGCTCAGTTTTCACCTCATTGGTCTTATTGGCCAAGGTAGAGTGTCTTGGTCTCCGTGGCTTGTGAGACATAGACATAGCCCTGACCAGGAACGAGGGTCGTGAGTGTGCCGACCCAGTTCTCACCATCGTAGATGGCGAAGCCCTCGTCTTGCGAGATGACCTTGTCGCCCACTTCAGGCTCGAAGTCGGCGAAGGCATCATCCACCGACATTTCGGTGCCGATGAAGCCGAACCAGTTGGCGTCTTGTCCAATCTCGATTTCAGCCGAGGTGGCGTGGGCGCCCATGAGGGTGAGCTCGCAGTCGGCGTTGACAAGGATGCGGTACATCTCGCCGGGGACGAAGGTACTGACAGGCTCGCCGTCCTCTGTCATAACGCCCTCTACATAGTCGCCGATGGCCGTGGCAAGAGCTTCCACGCTGACCTCTGAAATGGGAGCCCACCAGTTCCAGCCTTCGGAAAGCAGAACGGTTGTCGGTGTTCCGCTACAATCCATCGTATAGCTGACGACATCTGTCTGGTTTGGCGTTCCATTCAAGTAATCCATAACCACCTCCCCAGAAGGATCGTAGATGGCAAAACGATGTTCATTAGCGCAACAATTACCATAAACATACATGAAGTCATAAGTTTCACCATCACACAAAGCAAGTGTACCTGCTAACTCATATCCGTCATTGGATTTCATAGTAAGACGGGCGACCTCAGTATCACTATTATGATGAACCACACTGACATAGGCATTCTCCCAACTATCACCGTATGAATCTCTCAGAACATAACTGATGGTACATTGGTTCTCAGGATTGCAGAGCGGTGTGACAAACGAAACCATGGCGGGGTTGCCATATTCACCGACACCGCACACCGCTTGCACCCTTGCCTGATAGGAGGTTCCTGAAGTGAGATTCTCAATGGTATAAGTCGGCGTAGTATTGACCACAACGCCTTCTGACCAATCGGCCGGTCCATAAACCACCAGCTGGTCGAGATAGAGGTTGGCAGGTTCACTGCCACAACCGTGATAGAGGAACAAGTAGCCATCGCCTTGGTATCCGCTCAAATCAACAAAATACTGCTGCGGATCCTCCGAAAGGCCATATTGTGACGGAACAGGAAGATTATCCATATTCATCCCCACTGGGCTAGGACCTTGGTAAATCCCAATGAGCAACGCCTCGTCCTCATTGCCACGCGCCGTAACGACAGCCTGTCCGCCTAAGGACACAGGAATAAAGAGGAAACTCATGGTATTGGAAACCAAAGCACCGTTCTCAGGAGTCCAGTCTTCGGTTTCCACCAAATTATAGTCCTCGTCGAATGTCAACGGCGTCCAATTCTGAGGCAACGCCGTCCAATCCGACTGATTGAGAATGACATCGCCCATGGCATTGAAATCCCTGTAGCTCACCAGCCAGCTCGTCACATCACCGCCTTGCTCCCAAATCAAGGTCGCTGATTCGGTCGTGAGGTTCGTTGCCGTCAGGTGAGTTGGCCACTGGCATACATCGCAGTCCATGGTGAATTGGATATACGGATCATCCTCCTCGGTTAAACTTTGGAACTGTGCATAGCTGGCGATAACCTCACCCGCAGGGTCATAGACGGTGAAGTCGACATAGCCCTTCCCGCCGTAATAGCAATACAAGTCATAAACTTCATCGTCACACAGACTGAAGTAACCCATACCAGAAGTGCCATTCTCCATTCTGCACATGGCCACCCTGAGGCCGCTTTCATGATGGATGACTTTCAGATAAGCATCACTCCAAGGACCATCACCGTCAACGGTATTCCATTCGTATGAAATCTGGCATTGGTCTTCGCTCTCGCACAGGGCGGGGACGAACGAGATCGGCCTCGCCATCTGGCTGTCGTCGTCTTCGCCACAATGGGCCTGAACGCCAACGGTATAGACGGCAAACTGCTGCAAATCTGTCAGCTGCACAGTAGGTTCGCCTTCAACGGTTAGGGTGTTATACATCGATACCAAGGGGATTGACAAGTCGTCAATCACCAGCGAAGGCTGCTCGTTGGCTAAAAACATCAGATAGGCTTCACCGCTATAATTACTTAAATCCCAAGTATAATTGGCAAAGGTCTCGGTGACCGATATGGTTTTTTGGGCAATAAGCTCATTATATTGATATACATAAACTGTATATTCAACTGCTTCCGTGACATCCAATGCCTTGGCGAGGAAAGTAACCTGACCACCAAGTTGCAACGAGAAAACAACACCTGCGGTCTCTGCTCCTGCCTCCGTCATAATATAGCCGTTTTCTCCATCGAAGACAAGAGAACATGCAATCCCTTCTACTGCATAATCCTCAATACTGCCCTGGTTGAAATCAAGGGTTTGTTGTGTCACAGTGGTGGCAGGCATATTGACCGTAATGTCATCCAGAGCGATTTGTCCCTCGAGTTGCAGTCTCAAGGTACCCTCTCCTTGGTAATCAGCCAAGTCAACAGTGATCTTCTTATAGGTATCAGAAGTGACTATATAACCACCCATATAGGAATTCCTGTCTTTATCATTGCCCCTGCCTTTATAATCGCCTCCGCTTCCGCTGCTGGAGTTACCATCATAATAAATACTAATATACACGGCGTCGTTCTCGTCTTCAACCAGGCTCTTGGCCCAGAAGGAAGCTGCGCCACCTCCGTAAGCGGGGAATTCAATATAGCCATAACAATCCGGCGATTGCATGTAATGGGAAGTGGAATGAGCGTTATCCGCATCTTCCACGATGGACCATGGAGTTTCGCTGTTGTCAGAATAGACAGAATACCCGGGTGTCGTATTCTCGCTCTCAAAATCAAACATAGTGGCAGGCGCTACGGCATAAATCACATTCCACTCCGTTGGCATGTTGTCCAAGCCTTGTTGCGGGTCGATGCCCCAGGTCAGGGTGGCGGTGGTGGTGCCCAATTCAGAGACTTGGAGGTCGGTCACGGGGAAGCATGAGACAGGAGTGTAGAAATAAACGGTATTGCTCCATTCGCTCCATCCGTCGGTCTCACCACACCAAGCACGCACCTTCACATCGTAGTAACCAGATTCAGCGTCAAGTCCGGAGAGAGTGAATGGAACGTTGTCTGCGGTGACAAGGCTAGTTTCGTCGTTATGATAATACTGGATTTCCCATTGTGTCGGTTCGCCATAGAGGTCGGTCCAATTGAGTGTGGCGGTGTGTCCCGTCACATTCGTAACCTCTAGGTTGACTGGGATGGGACAAGCCACCTCGGTGGTAAAGGTATAGGCATCCGACCATGGGCTGTAGGTGCCATCGCCGCAAAGCGAACGTACCCATGCGTAATAGGGCATTTCAGCTTCCAGACCATTGATAGTGCTGGGGTTCGTCGTCACGGTTTGAAGACCTTCAGGCTCGGCGGGCAGCACGTTTTCGGTGGAGACATACACCTGCCATGCACTCGCGCCGTCGTCGGTCCAGCTGAGGGTGGCGGTGTGGTTCGTGATATCGAAAGCTCCCTCTATCTCAGGCTCTTCGCAGCTCGGGATGGGTTCCACAGTGACATTGTCAACATACAAGTTACTATAAAGGCCATTTTCGGTAGGTGCCACCTTGAGGGCGATATAGCCATCGCCGCCCGTGTAGCTGTCAAGACTCACCTTAAACTTCCTGTAGTTGTAGTCCGAAACAGTAACCTCGCCGACAAGCGTGAAGGTCGAGGCATCCGCCGGGTCGGTCATCACACCCACATAGATCACGACAGGGCGATCCGGGTTTTCAATCTGTGCATAGAACTTGACTCTCAAGTCATCGAGGTTCTGCATTTGCGGCAGAATGGCATATTGGTCCGGATAGCTGGAGCTTGAACCATATTTGAAAGCCAGGTAATAGCTACCCAAATAGTTCTCACCTGAGGCCATCAGGATATTCGGGCAATTGTTGTTACCGATGCGGTTCCAGCAATAGGGCATCACTCCACTGCCAGAGCCGTAGCCTTCGAAGTCTTCAAAGAAGGGAATGTCGGCGTAGGTGTCACACTCCGTCAGGAAGTCGACGGTGAAAGGCACGCTTTCGTTTTCCCCATAAAGGGCTTTCACGCGGAAGCGTTGGTGCTTTGCTTGTTGCAATCCTTCAAGCGTCACTTCCGTGTCGTTAGTCGTTGTCCACTCCTCGGGCCATTCTTCGTTGCGAAGCTTGTATTGGTAGGCATAGCCAGTAACGTTCTCATTGGGAGCCTCCCAGGAGAACAGGGCCGTGGTGGCGGTTACGGCAACCGTCACAACGTTATCCATTCTCGGATACTCCGTGGGGATGTATCTAAAATAGATTAAAGGGAGGAAGTTGTTGGAGTTGTACTGGTAATCACCTGATTCAGAGGTCTTATGGGCATACACAGTGGAATAGGAGGGACCATTAGTTGCACCATACCAATAAGTGTAGGTGGTGCTGCTACCTGGAATGCTGTCCATGAAACCAACCATCAAGTTGTCGCCACCATAGACGAATCCCTCGTCAAGTTCAATCCACATCAAGCCTGAAGAAATGGTGAGGATGCCTGTATAAACTTCAGACATCGAGTTCCAATCTGTCCAATCGGCTGCCGCTGGCGTAGCACCATTGCTGAACGATGTATTGTCAACCTCCTTCACGAACACCTTAAACACGGCATTGCCGTATGTGCTATTGGAAGAGGAACTACTGCCATAGCTTGAGTGTTTCTGGAAGCCCATTCTCTTTACTGTACCACCAGCTAATCCCGACAACATCTCGGAAGGGATGATGAACTGGCTTTTCGTTCCGTAGTTAACAGAAGATCCATAGAAAGGCACATAATTGTGATAGGTGCTGGTGACATTGAACTGGAAGTTGGCATATGCTGGGGTAAAGCTAATAGGATTGGCCCATAGTTCTTCGTTGCAGTCAGGTCTCACACGAACATAAGTGGCAACTTCGGTGAGCCCTGTGAGGACATAGGAGACGTGGTTGCCGTCCATCACCTCAAAGCCTTCGGTGATTTCGTGGGTTTCAGCGGTGAAGTCGTCTATCGTGCTGTATTGCAGCACCCAGTTGGTGGCTTCGCCGTTCTCAGTCCAGCTGATTATGGCCATGGAGCCGTTGTAGGGCACCAGGGTGGCAGTCAGGTCAGTGGGCACGTCACAGAGGTTGTGCGTGGTGAAGGAGACATTGGCGTATGCACTTTCGCCTTCATTGGGATAAAGTGCCTTTACCTGGAAGGTGTAGGGGGTCACCACGGTCAAGTCTGTGAGGTTAACCACAGTGTCGGTGGTGCTTCCTACAGTCCATTCCTCTGCCCCATCGGCCTTGTATTGGTACTGGTAGCCGGTCACGTTTTCGGCAGGTGCCACCCATTTCATGGTAGCCGTCCTTGCCAAGACGCAGTTGGCCGTCAAGTATTTGGGACGCGGCGTGTCGGTGATGGCACGAGCGACATAATGGACAGTGGTATTCGGCAGGTACTCTTCCGTGGTAACAGCGCCGTATTCGCCTTGCGAATTTGAGGCATAGGAATAGACAGCGGTAACGGCGTCTTGTTCTTCAACTTTCCACCAGTAGTAATCGTATGATGATCCAGCTGTACCATATTCATACTCATAGAAGCCGATCATCAGGTTGCCGCCATTATAATAATACGGGGTGTCAAAAGTGATGGTCATCTGGTGTCCATCGCAAGTAAGGTGACCATCATAGACCTGAGTCATGTCATCCCAGTTGTAGTATTCTGCCGAGGCAAAGGTGTTGAAATCGACTTCTGCCAAATAGATCTTAAAGCTGTCGTCATACAAGTCAAACGCTGTCGGTGACGAGGGATAGAACGTCAAGGCCTTGATTTCTCCGTCGACAACTTCAAACAAGCGGGTGTAAGGAATAATGAACTGGCTTCTTGTTCCTTTGTCAGCATATAGGCAGTTGAGTGGGATGTATCTGTTTCTGCTTGTTGTTCCGTTGACGACGGTCAGCGAGATCACATCGGTCGGGGTGAATTCCACCACATTGCTCCAGTAGCTTTGGTCGCCACCGCCGCAGTCGGCCTTCACGCGGGCGTAGTAGGTGACTTCAGGCGTCAAGCTGGTGAGGTTGGCCGTGATGGCGGTGCCTTCCACGGTGAAGCCCGTGGTCACCTCAGTGTAGGTGCCGTCGGTGAACTCGCTGTCGGTACCGTATTGCAGCACCCAGGCTTCCTCGAAGTAGCCTTGCTGCCAGGTCAGCGTGGCCACGGTGCCGTCGCCCACGGTGGGGGCGTACTGCAAGTCGGTAGGCTTGGGGCAGGTAGCAAGGACGGTGAAGTTGAGGGAGACGAAATCGCTGGCGCCATCGGCATAGAGGGCCTTCACACGGAAGGTGTATTCGCCTTCGGGGGTCAGCTCTGTGAGTGTCACCGTAGTATTGGTGGTGCTTGCCAAATCCGTCCATTCGCCTTCGCCGAGTTTGTATTGATACTCGTAACCCGTCACGCTGCCGTCGTGCGCCGTCCACGCAAGGTCGGCGGTATGAGGCGTGATATTGTCAACCATGAGATGTCTGGGTTTCGGGTATAAGGTGGGCAGGAAGCGGATGTTGTTATGGCTATTGGTGGTGTTTGCTGTATAATTGGTCAAAGTGGCAACGTCATAAACTGTGCTGTTATCATAACGATAAAGCGATGTAGTATATGTTGTAGAAGTAGTGTAAAATGCACAGCTACTGTTTCCCGTAGGACAGCCATCTGTAGGATCGATGACGCAAATCAGGATGTTGGTGCCGTCGTAATCGAACTCGTTGTCCAAGACGAGGGTGGTCCAGCCGCCTTCGGCAGGAAGCTCAAGTGGACCTTCATACACCTTGTCTGCCTCACTGAGGGCTACCAAGTCGGAATAGCCGCTGAAAACGCTCTTGTCCGTATTAATCATATACACCTGGATTCCTTCCATGGTATTGGAGGCATTGGCATAGCCTCTATAGTTAAAAGCAATGGAAGTAAAGGTTCCTGCACCGCCCTTGGCAGCAATAATCTCATCGGCAGTGTAAATCTGCTGGGTGAATGAATAATTGTAATAGGTGCTGACGGGGTGTGAAGATGTGGCGCTGTTTCCATCGCCAATGGTGATGTATGCGGTAGGTATGAATTCACAAGTGAGGCTCCATCCGCTTTCGATGCCGCCGTCATAGTTGGACTTCACGCGAGCATAGTAGGTGGTCTCAGGTGTCAATCCAGTGAGGTTAGCGGTAATGGTATTGCCATCAACGGTGAAGTCGTCAGTCATCTCGAGGTAAGTGCCTTCGGAAAACTCGCTGTCGGTGCCATATTGCAGTGTCCAACTGGTGGCTTCTCCCCTCTCTGTCCAACTTATCGTAGCCGTGGTAGGCATGAATGCACTCAGTGATGCCTCAACATCGGATGGTCTGGGATGGGTGTCGGGCATAATGCCCAGCCTGATGTTGTTGCGTATTGTTTGCATTGAACTACTGTTACCACCCGGATCACTTATGTACTGGGGAACAGCATTGCCATTATAATTATAATCCCAATGTACAGTCCTATAAAAAGGATTCGTTGAGGACATATAGAATAGGCAGTAGTTACCATTCAGTCTGCCATCTGTGTCGTATCCATCGTAAAACTCAACCAACAAGTTACTCACACCGTCGTATGCAAATGGGGTGTCAAGGGTGAGGGTTACCCAGCCATCCCTAATCGCCTTGAAGGTACCTGACCAAACGATGTCGTCCTCTGTCGTGGCTTCCATGTTTGTCGAAGTGAATTCGCTCCTCGTCACGTTCTTCATCGACATCACGATGTTGTCAAAGGAGAAGGATGAGAAAGACTTGTAGTAGAAACTGATGTCGTAGATTAAGCCTTCCATGCCTATCTCTTCAGCCATATAGATTTGCTGTGTCCGAGAAGTGTTGTTGTCCAATCTGACGGGGAAAGTATGGGTATTCGTCTCGGTGCCAATGGTAACATAAGTGCACAGGGTAGGCCTGAACTCAACCGAGTAGCTCCACTCGCTTTGGGTGCTGCCGCAGTTGGCCTTCACGCGGGCATAGTACTTGGCTTCGGCTGTGAGACCGGTGAGGTTGATGGAGGGGGTACCGCTCACGTTCACCGAGGTGGCATTCGTGAAGTCTTCCTCCGTACTGTATTCCAGCACCCAGTTGGTGGCTTCGCCTTTTTCTTCCCAGTTCAAGGTCGCAATGGTAGCATCGGTCGGGTCAAGCGTGGCCTGCAAGTTGGCAGGTCTTCTGCATGAAACCGACAAAACGCCGAACTGGATATGGTTGCGGGATTGCCCTATGCCTTGAGATCCTGTGTAGTTAGTGATATTGTCGGTTGGATCGGGATTTGCTGTGTCGTGGTACCAAACGATACTCTTATTTCCCGTGCAAGATCCTACGCGGAATATGTAATTGGAAGAAAGCTTCCCGTTGGTGGGATCCCAAACGGCGACCAACAAATTGCTTACGCCGTCGTAGGCAAAGGAAGTGTCAAGATTGATGGTGAACCATCCAGACTGGTCAGCCGAAAAGGTGCCCGTCCACACGAGGTTATCCTCGGTCAGCGGTTCCTTTTCGTAGTTGACAAACACACTGCGCGTCACGTTTTTCATATAAATCTTAACACCAGATATGCTGAACGGGTTAGTGTTAGTATAGTAATAGAAGCCTACGGAATATATGGTGCCTTCTCGTCCTATCTCATCAGACGTAAAAATCTGCTGCGACATGGAGTAATTATTCATCGAGCTGAGAGGATAATAGTAACTGGAACTCGTACTATTACCTATAATCTCAACCAAGTCGCAACTGGTGGGCCTGAATTCGATGGATTTGCTCCACTGGCTCTCGGCATCACCACCGCAGTTGGCTTTCACGCGGGCGTAAAGTCTTTGCTCGGGAGTGAGGTTGGTGAGGTTGGCCGTGATGGTTGTGCCATCTACAACGAAGCCAGAGGTCATCTCGGAGTAAGTTCCTTCGGCAAACGTTTTGTCAGAGCCGTATTGCAACACCCAATCGTTGGCCGAGCCGTTTTCCTTCCAGCTCAGCGTGGCCACGGTGGCATCCGTTTCGGTGAGGGTGGCCTGCAAGTTGACGGGTTTGGGGCATGTCGGAGGCAAAATGTCAATGAGGATATTGTTGCGGTATGCGGGGTAGTATCTGCTGCCTGAATAGGTGTTGGAAGTCAGATTGGGGACATAGCTGTTGCTATACCAATAAAGACACTTGGCTCCTGTGCAAGAGGTTGTGAGGAATCTGTGGTTATCTGTAAAACACCCATTTACATTGTCATAAACGGCGACCAACAAGTTACTATTGCCATTGTATTCGAAGGGTGTGTCAAGGTCGATGGTCACCCAGCCTGGCTCGGAGGCCGACAAGGTTCCCGTCCACACAAGATTGTTATCGTACAGAGACACCTTGTCATTGTTGTTGGATATGAACACACTGCGAGTCACGTTCATCATGTACACCTTGAGGTTGCTCATAGAGAACGAATAGGATGAATTATAGTAGAAGCTGATGGAGTAGATCGTGCCTTCAATGCCTATCTCATCGGCCGTATAGATTTGTTCCGTAAGGGAATAATTATAGGGCATGGTGACCGGGTAATAGGGGGAATAATTCGTAGTCGCTTCATCACCAATGACGATGTTCAAGCAGTTGGTTGGCCTGAAATTAACCGGCTTGCTCCAGTTGCTCCCGCTATCGCCGCTTACGGCTTTCACGCGGGCGTAATAACGGACTTCGGGTGTCAGGCCAGTGAGGTTACAGGTGGGCGTGCCGTTCACGGTCAACGAGCTGGCCCCTGTGAAGTCGGCAGCCGTGCCGTACTCCACCATCCAGCTGGTAGCCGAGCCTTTCTCTGTCCAACTTAGCGATGCCGTTGTGGCGTCGCCCTCGGTGAGGGTGGCTTGCAGGTCGACAGGTCTAGGATAAGCGACAGGCAAGATGTCGAACTGGGTGTTGTTGCGAGCATAGCTGCGGCCATTTGAACCACTGTAAGAAGTACTATTATTATACGGATCTGGGATATAACTACTGGAATTGGTGTACCAATATAGACATCTATAAAAGTCATAAGAGGTACTTCGGAATTTGTAATCGTTAGAGAAGCTCCCGGAAGTGTTGTCGCAAAGGCACACCAAAAGATTGCTTGCCCCGTCATAGTCAAAGGGCGTGTCGAGGTAGATGGTCACCCAGCCTGCCTCGGTGGCTGAGAAAGTACCTGTCCAAACGAGGTTGTCAGCCGTCAGAGGTTCCTTGTCAGTAGCATTGGCGAACTCATTGCGATCCACATACTTCATGAACACTCTTATGTTATCCATAGAGAATGGGGCGGTATTGTCGTAGTAGAAACTCACCGCATAGATTGTGCCTTCCATGTCTATCTCTTCAGCCGTAAAGATTTGCTGCGTCAGGGAATAATTATAAGTCATAGCAAGGGGAAACATGGCGGTAGTACCGGTGCCCTCGCCGATGGTGACAACGTTGCAGTTGGTAGGCCGGAAGGTGAGTGTGTTGCTCCACTGGCTCTGGTCGCCACCGCCGCAGTCGGCCTTCACACGGGCGTAGTATTTGGTCTCGGGTGTGAGGTTGATGATACTACAAGAAGGCGTGTTGTTTACATTCACTGCAATGGCGCCCGTGAAGTCGGCATTCGGGCTGTATTGCAGCACCCAGTCGGTGGCCTCGCCGCTCTCGATCCAACTCAGCGTGGCCACGGTGGCGTTGCCTTGGGTAAGCGTGGCTTGCAGGTCGACGGGTTTGGGGCAAGAGACTTGGGTATGGAAGGTGGTGGTAGCAAAGTTACTTTCGACATTGTCGGGATAGAGGGCCTTCACCTGGAAGTTGTAGTCGGTGTCGGAGGTCAGACCATAGAGCGTGACAGAAGTCTCGGTAGTGCTCTCCAAGGTGGTCCACCCGCCTCCTGCAGGCTGGTATTGGTATGCGTAGCCGATTACATCCTCGTTGGGGGCAGTCCACGACAGGGTGGCGCCATGGGAAGTAACGTTGGTGGCGGTGAGATTCTTAGGTTTGTTGCCATATTCATAAGTGAAGGTAGCCTTCGGTAGGAAGTTGCGTTGCGTGGCAGAGACCGAACTTAGATCACTGCTGCTATATCCTTGCACCGAAGCTCCTGACACTGTCTCTCCATAGAAATTACAAGAACTATACGAACCCAGTGCTGTGCGATATACACCTATCAATAGGTTGCCTCCATTGTAAGCATAGTTTTGAGCAAAATTCACAATAACTTGTTGACTAGACACATTGAGTGTACCTTCGTAAACGATGGTAGCACCACTATTGCCTTGATAAGAACTTATAGACGTAAAATCTACTTCCTTCAAAAACACTTGGAAGGATCCATTCCAATTATTAGGATTAGCTGCGGTGTAGAATTGTAGCTTATTAATCTCACTGCCATTCATGGCACTGAGTTCAGCAGCAGGATACACCATCTCGCACTTTTGATAGGCATCACACCAATAGCCGTAGATAGGAACATACTCATTGGTCGTGCTGCCATTATGCACAGTTAATGTTTCCTGTCCCATAACACTCATTGGCACAAGAAAAGCCGCCAGAAGGAGCAAAAGGGCAAGCCTGTTTCGGCTTGTCAAATGTTGTAAAGCTTTCGTTTTCATATGATTAAGTTTAATTTGATTGTTTTCTTGAGGGTAAAGTTATGAAATCTTTTGATTCATAATGATAAAATGGGTCCATAATGAAACTTTTTTTACAAAGATTCCATTCTTTGACAAAAAAACGGGGATTTCAGAAAAAAAACCATATCTTCGCACCCAATAGGCAAAAACAGCCAACCCAAATGCAACCACCGAAATCCATCCTCCTGCTGGCCGCCGCCCTCCTACTCTGCTGCTGCACACCACAACAGCAGGAACCCAATATGGAACAACTCTACGCCGAGTTTCAGCAACCCGCCTCGGAGTACCGTCCCTTCGTGCGCTGGTGGTGGAACGGCGATAAAGTGGAAGCCGACGAGTTGGTGCGCGAGTTGCGCCTCCTCAAGGAGGCTGGCATCGGCGGCGTCGAGATCAACCCCATCGCCTTCCCTACCTATTGCGACAGTCTTGGCAAGACCTCCCTCCCATGGCTCAGCCGCGAATGGATTGACATGCTCAAGGTGTGCTTCGACGAGGCCGACTCCCTCGGCATGACCTGCGACCTCCTCGTTGGCTCGGGATGGCCCTTCGGTGCCGAGTTTATCAATGAAAAGGAACGAGCGCAAATCGTGGTCAACTATGCAGAGACGATGACGGGCCCCACCACCCTCACCCTCATTCTCGACAGCCTTTGCGAGAGGGCCATGCCCAAGGTGAGTTCGCCCTATAAGGGGAATACCAAGGAACTGATGATGCTGAAGCTTTTTCCGAATCCTGCTTCGAGCGTTGATGAGGGCATTGACATCATGACGGCCCTTCGACAGGCTCAGGGACCTGCTTCTACTGATAAAACAAAGGCGCCTGAGCCCGTCGAAGGCCCGACAGATAGCATCATCACTATCGATGTCCCCGATGGGGAATACACCCTAGCTGCCTTGGTGAAGATCAATGGTTTTTTGGAGGTTATCAATGGTGCACCAGGCGCGGCAGGACCCGTGCTCGACCATTTCAACACCGAAGCCGTCAACCGATACCTTTATAACATGTCGGACAAGATTGAGGCGCAGATCGGACCGCTAAAGAACCACATCCGTGCCCTCTTCACCGACAGCATGGAACTCGAAGGCGCCAACTGGACCACCGACATGGCCGTGGAGTTCCAAAAACGCTACGGCTATGACATCACGGAATGGCTGCCTTTTATCCTCTTCAAGATTGGATCAATGGGTAGCGCACTCAACTATGAGCCTGTGGTGCCAGTATCAGACGAGTTCCAAAAGGAGGTCCAACGCGCCCGTTACGACTTCGAGGACTTCAAGGCGCAGCTGATGCAGGAACGCTTCACCACCACCTATCTCGCCTGGTGCCACAACCTTGGCGTGAAGGCCCGCGCCCAAGCCTACGGTCGCGGCTTCTATCCCCTAGAGAACGCCATGGGCTACGACATCCCCGAAGGCGAGTCATGGACCACCAACTGGCTGCGACACAAGCCTGGAGAGGAGATGTCGGAGGTCGACTACCGCCGTGGTCGTGCCTACACCATGGTCAACAAGTTCGTGTCGTCGGCTGCCCACCTCGCCAGCAACCGTACCGTCAGCTGTGAGGAGATGACCAACACCTACACGGTGTTCAACATGACGCTTGAGCAACTCAAGATCGGCGGTGACCAATCGGCCATGTCGGGCGTAACCCACAGCGTCTTCCATGGCTTCAACTATTCGCCCAACCTCGAAGTGCCCTTCCCTGGATGGGTGCGCTACGGCGCCTATTACAGCGAGAACAACAACTGGTGGCCATATTTCAAGTACTACAACGACTACAAGGCACGACTCTCCTACGCCCTACAGCACGGCACCTATTATGCTGACATCGCCATCCTCAATCCTGAAAACGACATGTGGAGCACCATCGGGATGCAAAACGAACCCTTCCCCAACACCACGCGTGCGCCTTACAAGACTATGATTTGGGAAGCCATCAACAAATGCGGCGGTGGAGTAGACTATGTGAGCGAAAACATCATCAAACAATCGACCATCAAGAAAGGCAACCTTTGCTTTAACCAAAGGAGATACAACACCTTGATGCTCATTGACGTGGAAAGCCTACACCCCGAGACCGCCAATCAGCTATTGAATTTTGTGGAAACGGGCGGCAAGGTGATTTGCATCGACACCATACCCTACCAATCGTTGGGCAGGCCTTGCGACCATCAAAAGAACGATTCCCTGGTGAAAGCCACGATGGAAAAAGTGATGGAGCACAAGGAACAATTTGTCTTTGTTGAACCACCCAAAGAGGGTTTCCTTCCTTGGTACGACAGCCTGATGCAGGCAGAGCGTCTGCCCCACTACCTCGACATCGAGAGCCCCGACCCTTATGTGATGCAAAACCGCTACACCACCGACGACGGCAGCGAGATGGTGCTACTCTGCAATAGCCACCGCTATCAAGCACACCAAACCCAAATCACCTTCGACAAAGCTTTGACCCACAAGCGGAAAGCCCAAGTTTGGGATATGCAAACCGGGAAACGCTATGCCTTGCCGTTGGAGGAAGACGGCAACTACACCTTTGACCTCGGTCCCGTGGAGTCAGTGCTCATCATGTTCGAAAGGACCAAAAAGGACCAGCACCTGCCCATTTGGCAACCGCTGTATACGAGAATTAATGCGATGTCACCTACCGACCTCTCAGAGGACTGGAACATCACACTTTGCCACAGCCTCTTGCACGACACCACCGACGCCCATTTCGACACCTTGTTCGACTTGAAAGACAGCGAGGCCTACCAGCATTTCTGCGGGACTATTATCTATCAAAAAACCATAAACATGGGTAAAGACGTTGCGCGCAACGTCTCTACAATCCTGGATTTAGGGTTGGTGGAAGGTGTCTCAGAGGTATTGGTCAACGGGCAATCCGCTGGTGTCCAATATTATGGAAGGCGCATTTACGACATCGGAAAACTCCTCAAAGAAGGCCCAAACGACATTGAAATCCGCGTGACAACCACCATGGGCAACTACCTCAAGACCTTCAGCCGCGAGGAAAACCAGACCACTTGGGTCTATGTCAACCACCCCAGACGGGACCAGCCTTTGCAGCCTATGGGGATGATTGGACCAGTAAGGCTGTACACCGAGATACTATACTCCATCGCCGATCGTCAACACAAAGGAAATGACATACCCACAACTGAACGACATACCCTTTGCTTGGGAGATCGCGGATCGAGTCCGCGATGACGCCAAGAAACAGGGAGTCATTAACAAACAAAAACACACAAGATGAAAAAACACCTCCTAACTCTCTGCCTCACCCTGCTCATGGTCCTTCAAGCCATCGCACAGGAACCTAAACCCACCTACAATGCCTCGAAGTTCGGCATCCGCAGCGACGGCGTGACGATGAACACCCGAAGCATCCAATTCGCCATCGACTGGATCGCTGAGCAAGGGGGCGGCACCCTGCGTTTTTGGGTAGGCCGTTACCTCACAGGTAGCATCCACATGAAGTCCAATGTCACCATCGAGTTGATGGAAGGTGCCGTGCTCGTGGGCAGCACCAACCCCTTCGACTACGACCGCCTCAACGCCACCAACGACCATGGCCTCATC
>JAEEGL011810940.1_pt1 | contig 20000 bp, 15 predicted proteins | sample 9134231 | NCBI WGS metagenome assembly JAEEGL01 (sample SAMN16246548, study PRJNA631951) | gut metagenome | biome: gut microbiome; feature: rumen; material: fiber-attached | host: Bos | place: Iran: Karaj | collected 2018-10
CATCTATCGGAAAACTGCTTGCGTCCGGGGATACCCTGCAGGTACTGACCCTTGATCAGGATACCTACCGAAAGTTCCGGTCCGCCGCCAGAAACCGGATCCTCTACGCGGCCTTCGCCGACAGGCGCAACGACCGGCAGGAGGTCGACGTGATCTTCGGGCAGCGCAACGCCGCTCTGATGGATTATCTTCTCGACCGGATCGGATATGCCGCGCCTGTCCGGGAGGAGGACGCGCCTCTCCCGGATAAAAAAAAAGAGAGTCGGTCCTCGGAACGATCCGCGCCGCCGGAAGATCGGGCGGGCGGGCCCGGCCGATCGGATCCAAACCCGCCCAGTGAGAAGAAGGAAAGCGTGATCGGACTGATGCAGCGGAACCTTCAGATCCTTCGCGAGAGCGGAAAAGCGCATGAAAAAGCCCCCGGAAAATCCAGGGGCAAGTCGCGCTAGGAACGAATCATTACTGATAGAATTCACCCCAAACGACCTTTATGACCACATCGCCGTTTTGCATGGGGATCGTCAGGTAGTTCCCGGTTCTGTACAAACCGTCCTTCTCCATCGCTTTGTAGATCGCGGTGTTCAGCTGATCGCTGTTGACTTGATACACGCCCTTCATCAGGACCTCTGCAGTATTGTATCCGTGCAGTCCTTTCCAGACAAAGAAAGTCGCCGCCTCCTCGTACGTTTCGGCGCTGAGGCCGTAATCCATACTGTACAGACCGTAATAAGAGCAGAAATCGTCCGTGGTCTCTTCAAATCCGTACGCCCAGAGGTACTCATACCAGGACCGGTCCACCGCGCGGTCCAGACCGAAGTTCAGATAGTAATGCGACTGCGTGGAATCGCCGAACGTGACGTCGACCATGACGTTTTTCACATCGGACAGGCCTTCATACAGGCAGACAAAGTTCCAGAGATGCCACCCTCCTGCGTATCCTGATATGTATCCCGGCTGCAGGCCGGCGCGGGAAGCCATGATATAGAACAGGTCCGAATAAGCCTGGCAGTTTCCCCATCCCTCCCGGAATGCGTTGATCGCGGAAGTGCACTGCTCCTGCCTCGGATCCCCGTCCGGAAACTCGTCGAACGAATGATACTCCATATGATCGCAGATCCAGTCGTAGATCGCGGTCTCGACAAGGATCTGATCGTCTGAGTACTCGCTCCGGAACCCGTCCACGACAGCATAAATCGCGTCCAGGCACTGCCGGTCGGAATCCGTCATGCCGATTTCGAACGACATGCGGACGCCGTCGCGCGGTATTGCGCCGAAGATATGGAACCATACGGAGCCGTCTGCCTGCGGTGTTGAATAGACCCGGAAGTACTCAACGCACCACCTTTTTCCGATCTGATAAACCGTCATCGTCAGGTCTTCCAGGCTCATGCCCGCCCAGGCTTCCGGAAGGATCGTTACGGAAAAGTTCTCAACGCCCTCCATGCAGTTACCAAGGAACACGTCGTTCAGCGGATAGAGTTCCGTCATACCTTCGCGGAATCCTTCTTCCCCGGGCAGCGGTTCCTCCAAAGCGGCGGGCTTGGAAAGCTTCAGCTCCGGAACAGGGATGACAGTCAGCGTTGCAGCAGGCGAAACAGGCGCAGCGCAGCCGGACAGCATCAGGGCTGAGAGCAGCAGGATCAAAAAAGGTCTTAGACGGGTCATATGGATCCTCCATTTCGTAATAACGTGGATATAGGGAACTTTATTCGCTATTTCTTCTTAAAATGTTCCCTATTTCTGCAAGAATCACTTGTCCTTATACAGGTCAGACGATCAGAACGTACAGATGCACCGAGACTTCATAAATTCCATGATTTCACCGTTATCGCGGTCCTCATAGTAAGCGACAAGGAGACGCTTGAACGCCGGAACCTCTTTTTCCGGAATAATCAGCATACCTGCTCCCTGTGAGATCAGATAATGATTCGCAAAGATGACTGCGCTGCGTTTGTTTCCGTCATGGAAAATCTGTGTTTTCATGCAGTAAAGGCAGAGGCAAATCGCTTTTTCTTCCGGCGGAATCGCCTTGGAAAGAATCTCTCCGATCCTCTCCTTAACAATGCTCTCGATCGGGAGAGGCGGAATATAGCTTGTACCTCCAATGGTGACCGGTACGCCTCGTATCCGTCCTCCCTCCCGATAAAATCCCTCGTTAACGAGTTTTGCGATATGACATAGGATCGAGTAATCCGTCGGATACAGGATCACGTCTTTATCAAGCACGAACTCCCACGCATGTTTCAGATTCAGAATTTTCTGAACATCGGAAGCAGACAAACCGTTTACAATTCCGTTTTCTATCACGTCTTCCGTCTGTGGAAACGTTGTGGCAACGCCTTCCAAAACGGCCTGATCATAGATATTGGATTTCATGTTTGCCTTGGCAAAATCCAGATTCAGCTGTACTCTCGGTGACACCTCGGCATCCGCGTATCCCAGCTGCGCCAGTTCCTTGTCGATCCTTCGGATATTCTTTTTCAGTTCTCTTGCTTCCCGCGCGTTCCGAAGCAGCAGCTGATACAGCTCATCCGAGTAATCGCCCACATATGTGGAAGTCAGCCTGCTGCCAACACGCTTCCTGACATACAAATACTGTCTTCCGTCCTGTTCTTTTACTTCAGGGCTGCCGTCATATGGAATCAGATTCAGTCTCGCCTGACAGTCTGCTCTCTGATGCAGCAGTTCCTGAATGATTGGATAAATATTCTCCATATTGTTCTCCTAGGGAACTTTTATATCAGTTATTTTATCAAAAAGTTCCCTATATCGCAATAGCCTCTACAGAATTCTTTCATTTTTCACAAAGCAGCAGTCAGTTTTTCTTAAGTCTTAAGAAAGGAGGCGGTACCGTGAATCCTGCCAAGACCGGTCCGACCGGCTTTTCCAGCAAGGTCCTCTTCTGGCTTCTTCCCGTTCCATTCTTGATCTGGCTCGCGCTTCTGCTCGCTCCATGTCTCGGCGGAAATCTTCTAACGATATAATTACATTTCAAGCGCAGAAGGATTAAGGAGAAAGTCGTATATATGGATATCTGCAGCGTTCTTTCCTTCCTTTCCTACCCATATGCTATTATACACCCACTGTCACTTTTTCGCCCCACTCCAAATTCAAGATTTCGAATAATTGTCTGAAAGGCAATCAGCCTATTAACTGTAAATGAACATCAGTTGCTCCATAATCTCTTGCTTTGTCTTTCCACGAATTCCTAGTTGTTTCAGATCTACCTCTTCAGATGCCATTCTTTCAAAGAACTCGATCATATCGTTTCTTACAGCATCCGGTAGATACGAGATTTTCCCTTGATTCTGGTCGAGTAGTTCAGACAGCCGGAACACATCGTTCTTGTGTTTTCTGATATTCTTGCTATCAATCTGTTCGCCGGCGACCTTTTTGTCTGAAAGGTCAAGCCAGGCTTTCGCTTTGAAAGGGATCAGATAAGGAGCATCCAGAATTGTGACCTCTGATACGCGAATTCGCCCTTGTTTCAAGAATCCGTAGTAATCATCATTGAGCAATATTGCGGAAAGACTGGATATTTCCTCATCAATTGGAAGTGGGGTCAACACCGCATCATGCGGAAGGACAATTGAATCCGGCTTTCGTGTGAACAGTTCTATCATGGTTGGATAGTCGTGCGATTGCGGATTTGTAAAACGATAGAACTGCGGTTCGCCTGTACTCTTATCTTTGTGCTCATAACCCGCTGCTACCACATATTTCCAGAACTGTTGCCCAAATGTAGCATCAACTGCTTCGACAATCAGCACAAGGTCTATATCCTTTGTTGCTCGGAAGGTTAAGCCTTCACCAGCCATCAGTAAATCGCAAGCTGTTCCGCCAATGATAACATACTGCTCTTCATATCCCCGGAACCAATCTCTGAAGCTGTTAATTCCTCTGACCATCGATATCCCTCCAAACTTGCTCAAGCATTTCTTCTACCGCCTCCTCCACCCTTTCATCCCGGTCCTTGTCCAGGGCAAGAGCAAGGGAGAGTCTGTCGGTGCTGTTACCAGCAGCCAGTTTTTTCGGATCATACCGCCAGAGTTGAACTTCACATTGATCTTCAGAGTTATGTAGTTTGCCAGACGCTGCCTTCTCCAACGCGGATATGCTATCTGTTGCAAAGCACTCTACTGTGGGCGGATTCATCATCGTGTATTCCGAAAGCGCAGAATAACCACCAAGCAATAGCTGATCGTTTATTTTTGCTCTTGGAACATAGATGGTCCTTTTGACTGGGCTCTCCATTTGATCTTTTGTTGCAGCAAATAGAACCCTTGGAGTTTTATCAGAGTAGAGAATCTTTTGCACGCCTCTTTTTTCTGCCTGAATCAGACCCATCTCTTCAAGCTGCCTCGACGCTCTCGAGATGGAAGTCGCTGTGAAGCCAAGATCCTGGCAAGCTTTACCGGTTAACAGCTCGCCACACCCGTGGTAGATATAGTACAGCAGCAGTAATTGTGCTGATGGCAGCATTGTGGTTGTCTCTTGTCTCTCGCCATCTCCACGTTCCTGTAAATACACCGCCATAAAGGGAAGATAAATCTGCTTACCTTCCACGACAAACGGAATGTGATCACGCAGTAAATACTGCTTCTGCCGATAAGTTAGACGATCGAGTATCAGGACTGCAGGTTCTCCCTCAGTCTTTTGAATTCTTTCCAGATGTTTCTTGACTGCATCTACAGAATCAAGTTCTTCCTTTGGATAGACGAAAAGTGCTGCTTTACCATCAAGCGTAACTTTTTGTATTCTATAGCGGGCATCAATGAAATTCGGCATAGGCTTAAGTGCTCCGTCATGATACATAACCTTTACCCCAAGCACCTGGTTCAAGTATTCCATTGCCTCGCCCTCCTTACTTAACTTTTATCTGTATTCTAACTCTTTTTATGTTTTAAGTCAATAACAGAGTTGTGAATACGATATAACTTTTACAAGCTATTTCTGAGCGCCACCCAGGTGAACTTCTTAGCCAACAATTTCAATAAACTGTGCTTTTTGTCAATGTGAATATTTCGTGCGACGTTATCTTCCATTTTGGGCGTAATAATAGTTGACTGGTACTTGATTAAACACTGGAAATTATTTGAAAAAAGCCCAGTTTTCAAGCATTTTTATGAGTAAATTTAGTTGACCCATAGTTGATTTCAAAAAGAGATTGAACTAAAGCAATGATTCTCCGAGAAAGCATGGAGGATCATTGCTTTTTAATAGGAACAGAGACTGCTAATTGCTGGAGTCGAAGTATTCGGGCCGGCACATAGATTTCTTTTACTGAAAGGCTATTGTAGAATGACTAAGCAATCTAGAAGAATTAAAAAAGATAATCATCTTTGTTTTCAGCTAGAAAAAAGATGAGATTTATAATTTGATATGTAATTAAGGATTGTTATTGGTTGTATCATTGCACACAATAAGAGACTTTAGTCAATCGCTTCCAATGTATCGGATTCGTCTGAAAAAATAACCTATTTCATTAACTTTTCTCATGGATATGAAATAGATACCGTCAGCTTCCCATCCAATGCCTTGGCAATGCGGTCGAGCGTATTCACAGAAGGATTTGCAATTCCACGTTCAATCTTAGAAAGGTCAGACTGGTCGATGCCGGTCAGGACAGCAAGTTCCTTCTGTGAAAGTCCTTTCCTTGCGCGGGCGGCGGCAATCGCTTCGCCGACCATCACGAACGCAGCGGGTTTTTCTTCGCGAACGGTTTCACCATCTTCATAGATGGTCTCTGCTTCGATATCCAGATCATCGTTCCACACAATGCCATACGGTCCCAACAGCTTACCGGAGGTAAACAGCATTCGATCCTTCAATGCTTCAAGCTGCGGATACTTGCTGAATAGAACCGACATGTCATAACGCTTGACCTTTCCGTCCTGAAACGTCAGTTCAAGTGTCGTCCCTTCTCTGTATTCGAGTTTGATTGCCTTATGAAACATCTTAGTTCAGCGGCGGAAGTTTCCGATACTGCTCGGTCTCCCACATTTCCTCCAGTTCTTTTTGATAGGTCATGATGAACTCTTTCACCAGTTCTCTTGCCTTCGGTGGGAATTCGCCCTCCATGATCTCACCAGTCGCAATCAGAAACGGCGCATCAAAATCCTGCGTGATCGCATGAATGTGCGGCGGGTTGTGTTCCTTGTTGCGCAAATACATCACAATAATAATTCCGTAAAAATGACAAATGGTCGGCATATTCAGTTCACCCTTCCTTTCAACTATAATATAGGGAATATATCCCATATTTGTCAAGATATTTCCTTGATTTATATCGTAGCACCTTGCTAATAGAATCGACTCCCTTTCAGCACTAGGGAGATTATTCAGGCAGTACGCATAGCGGTTGTGCCCAAGCACACCCTGTCCGGTAGACAGCATCACGTCAGCGGAAAAGAATCTGCAGGTCGCAGGATCGTAGTACCGGCTCCTCAGGTAGTACCACTGCGTTTCCTCGTCAAACAGGTATCCCCGGTACCGGAACGGGTTCAGCTTCCCGAGCGTGCTTGCAAGCGTTCCCGTGCAGCTCAACTGTTTGCCCCAGGTATAAGGGAGCTGAGGTCGTGAAAGCGGCGCTGACCCGGCTCGGATGCCCGTATCTCATGGGAGCGAAAGGCAGCACAAAGTTTGACTGCTCGGGCCTTGCCTACTGGTCAATCAAACAGGTGGATCCGGAGCTCGGCGACAGGATGTATACGAATGCAGCCGGCCAGGCCAAGTACTGCTACGACAGAGGGCTTACCGTCGGGAGAAGCGAACTGCAGCCGGGCGATCTTATCTTCTGGGTCAACAAGAAGTGCGAAGGCTGCCATCGCTGGAAGGAGATCCATCACGTCGGAATCTATATCGGCGACGGAAAAGCAGTCGAGGCCGCAAGCGGAAAAGGCCGCGTTCTGATACGCGACCTCTGGGAAACCAAAAACTATCCGATCCTGATGTTCGGAAGACCTTATCAATAGAAAGGAACCAAAATGAAGAAACGAATCATCCTTCTGCTCCTTCTGGCGCTTGCTGCTTTTATCCTTCCGTTCCTCTTCGGAGGAAAGGCGATCATTGATCAGCCGCAGGAAAAGACCGGCAGCGCCTCGCCGTCTCCCACGATGCCTGTGATCAGGATCGACGTTCCGGATATAGAAGGAACCCATACAATTGCAGTCACACCGTCCCCGTCTCCTATCCCTCTCTTTTCGCAGGCGCCGGAATTATCCGAACAGCCAACGGCCAGACCGTCTCAGCCGGCTGCTGCGGATCACGGGGTTATTCCTTCCTCGAAGGTCGTCCAGAATGGATCTGCGTTCGCGCTGACGATCCAGAAGCAGACGGTCCAGATTCTTCCGTCGGTCGATGAGAAATCGCTTGAACAGGCTCCCGGATGGCTGGATACCTCCACCGCTCCGGGAGAAGAAGGCATTTGCGTGGTATACGGACACCGGAACCGGCATCACTTCAAGTTTTTAAAAGGCATCGACTGCGGGGATACGATCACCGTTACGATGCCTGATGGACAAAAATGGAATTATGTTGTGGAATCAACCGAGATCCTGGGCAGCGATTCGGTGCTGCGGATTCCAACGATCCCCGGAAAGCATCTCATGCTCACTACATGCTACCCGTTCTATTACACCGGGCATGCACCCAAGAAGTTCGTTGTGATTGCTAAGTTAGTCAGTATTAGCGAGAACTAAAGTGTTGGAGAAAAGAAACCTATTGTATTTTACCGGCACACAATAAATACCTCGAGGCTGAAATCGGCATCGAGGTATCTAATTGGATTAATGTTGAAATGAGCTACGCCTTCAACACTTTGGAAGATTTCAAATTGCGCTAGAGTCCTAATTAGGGATTGATCCATAAAGCGGGCCGCACGCCGTGACTACTGCTGTAGACACCGAACCCACCGTGGTGCACGGACCCGTCAGGCTCGACACTGGCGGCGTACTTACTATCGATGCCGGGCGAACGCAGCCACCAAAAGCAGGTAGCCTTGCCATTCACGTTATCAATACGGCTTGGATAAGCGCCCAGATCAATTGCATATTCTGTAGGAACGCACTTTCTCGCCTCATCCGAATCAAAATACTTGTTGACTTCGGAAATGCTTAAAAGAAACACCTGATCCGTTGTATCCTCGCCGGGTGAAGTGCTGTATGATGGATTCTTGTCGGCAGGCACCTTTACGCTTTGAATCATTGCCTGCTCATCAGAGTTGAAAGCACTACTGATAAAGGTCCCGTTTAGCCATTTACGCAAGGAGCATGTTTCCCAGGTTACCTTCGTTGTAGAAGTATTGTATTGCGGACAGTCAAGAGCATAACGGCTTATTACAAGCACTTTATCTCCTTCTTTGGCAAGAACAAACCATTCAACAGCTTCTTTTCCATTCGATTTATTATTGTCCTGCTCATACGAACCGAAAATCACAGTGTCGCCTACTTTGGCTTCGCTTAGAATAATTGCTTTGTACTCATTATAAATCTCACTTGCTTTAGATGCACTATCCTTGTACCCGGACAATGCCATCAAAGCTAGATATGCCTCTCTATAGTTTCCATTATGATAAAGCCCCATCGCAGCATCATATTCTCTATCTTTTATTGCTGTCCGGCATACTTCAATCTGCGTCTCGCTGTCTTTATATCCATTCAGTTTCTGAAAAGCTATTAGAGCTTCTTCATATTTTCCAGCATTATACAGTTCAACTGCAGAATCATACTCTTTATCTTTTATTGCTGCCCGGCATACTCTAACCTGTGTCAAACTATCCTTATAGCCATTCAGTGCTTGAAAAGCTGTGGCTGCTTCTAAATATCTTCCAGCATTATACAGTTCAACCGCAGCATCATACTCTCTATCTTTCATTACTGTTCGGCATACTTCAATCTGTACTGCACTGTCCTTATAGCCATTCAGTGCTTGAAAAACTGCGACTGCTTCATCATATCTTCCAGCATTGTATAGTTCTTTTGCTTCGTTATAATTGGAGCTTGGGATAATAACGGTAAACAATAGAACTATACCCACGATGCATGCAACAGCACAGCATAAAAGAATTGCAATCGTCTTTTTACGTTTCTTAGCCGCTTTCTCCGCTGCAATTCTCTCTTCTTCTGCCTTTCGGTCACGTTCCAGACGTTCCGTTTCTTGCCGTGCTTTGATCTCCTCGATCATCTCCCGGCAAGCATTGATTTGCTCGTCCGCATTTCTCCATCCCGGAATAGAACCAAACAAACGGATAGCAGACTCATAGTTATAATCCAGCAGCCTTCCGTCCATGAGTGACTTTGCTTTGCTGTAAATCGCGTCTTTACGGCAATTCTCCGCTTTTTCAATACATTCCTCAGCCAAATCATCCGCGTTTTTGAATCCGGGAATCGTCCGGAATACGGAGGATGCTTTCTTATATTCATCTTCCGTATCTGCCGAACGCATCAAACTATCTGCGTTGTTATAAATCCCATTCAGCCGAGCGTTTTCGTTTCGTTCTTTAATATACGTAACGGCATCAGACAACTCTGCTTTTAACTTGTCGTTGCCAAATCGCATTACTTTCTGATAATTGTTCCGTGTATCAAACGGATTCGATTCATCCTTTAAAAGCTCGCGTTTTCTGACATGCAGTTCTGCCATCAGCTTACCGAGATAGGCATCGGCGTTCTCCGGTTCGACATCAAGGATCTTCTCGCAATACTCATCCGCACTGTCCCATTCACAGTCTTCAAGGAACATGAACACACGGCGAAGTAAAGGAGCTATACTTGAGTTGGAAGGATGCTGAATAACAGTAGTTTCCTTCACCAGAGGTTTCGGTTCGTCAGTCTTGACAATCTTCTTGATTCCCCGGATCAGGTCCTGCATGAAGCCAAGTTTGCTCATATCTTGCGCCTGCAGATGAGAGAATTCCTCTGGAAGATCATACGGATCCATGTCACGATATGCCGGAATCAACGTCTTCTTCGCGCCTCCCTTAATCAGTGCGAGATAACGGCTCCACTCATTCTTGACCCAGACAGCATTGAAGTATTCGGGCTTTGTTCCCAGCGCTACCATTGCTTTGGAAGAATTCAAAGCTGCGAAGATATACGGCTCGTATGCCGTTCCGAGCTTGTCCTCGAGCGTGATGCGTGAGAAGAAGACCTTGAACCCTTCTTGCGTCAGTTGATGATAGAGGTCTGTCGCCAGCACGGAGTCCGGTGTGCGTCGTCCGTTCGCGTCCGTCTCCTTATAGCAGATGAAGACATCGAAGGGTTCCTCTTTCGAGGAGATTTCCAGAATGCTCTTCTGGATCTCGTTGATCGCTTTTGCCTCGTCTTCGTAGATTGCACGCTGCAGGATATCCGCGTTGATCAGTGCAGATTTATAGTCCTCATCATCAAAGATGGATGTGAACTGTGCGCGGTTGACAGTCGGAATTCGCTTATGCGTCGCAGGATCTTCCACATACTCGATGCCATAGCGGCACAGAACGATCGACCAGTATGCCTCGGCATCCGTCGGATCTTCGTTCAGAATGGTCTCGTAGATGCCCATCGCCTTGTCGAACTCGTTGTTCCGGCGGAAATGGTTCGCGCGGTCATACAGATTCGTTTTGCGATCGGAATCGAGGCGAGGCAGTGTCTGCTTCGTTCCACAGCTGTCGCATACTCCTATGGTATCGCCCTCGTTAAACTCGATCGTTCCCCCGCACATTTTGCACTTGAAAAAAGACATTTGAACTCCTCCTGCCTGTTGGTATTTGATATTTATGATGTAATACTTGGCTCCTCAACTGATGCAAAACTAAAAGCATCAAGATGATCACTCCATTCATATTGCGGATGGGCAGTATATACGATCAGAAGAATCACATGTGTCAATAATGATAGAGCCGTCATCCGAAACACAAGCGATATAGTGTCCTTTCCTTTTATCCTTGTCTTTTCAGTTCGATCTCGATTTCTGAGAGGCGAGCCTCTATCTCTTTCCGGCGTTTACCGGTGAACAGGCCCCTAAGGTTGGCCAGTTCAGCTTGGAGCGATGATTTCTCCATTGTCAAAGTATACCGGCGTTCGTTTTCGGCCATTGCCTCGGCGTATCTGCGTTCTCGTTCTTCTTTTTCGGAAACATAGCCGCGTCTGTTTTCGGTATGTGCATCAGGATGGTTTTGTTCGTTTTCTGCAGCTAAGGCGGCATACATTTCTTTAAGCGCATTACGCTCTGCCTCTTCTTTTTCTTGGGTAGCCCTGCGCTTGGCTTCCATAGCTTTGCGCTCAGCTTCAGCCTTTTCTTGAGCAGCTATGATCTTCTCTCTGCCAACCTTGCGTTCTGCTTCGATGGTGTCTAAACTATTGAATAGCTTCCAGCTACTCACTCTGCATTGGTTATAACTATCAGCACCAACTGCCACTAATGTACCATCTTTCTTTAGCCCAATAGTGTGTGATGCTCCTGCCGCGACGGCTACAATATCTCGCCAATCAGAAACATTGCATTGGCCAAAGTTGTTTCCTTCAGCGACAACAGTACCGTCCGCCTTAAGCCCCACGATAGTATTCAAGCTAATCGCAACATCAACAATGTCCTCCCAATGAGATACTTCTGCTCCGAGTTTTATTACCTTGCCATTCCAGTGGATCCCTGCACTACCATGTGATGCAATAGTAGCTATTTCGGTCCAGCGGGACACCTCGTGTTTATATAATCCCGTGCTTACCATCGTTCCGTTAGCCTTGAGGCCCAGAGTTTCCCAATCATCAGCCGTAATAGCTACGATATCCCTCCAATCGGACACTTTGCATTGAGAAAGCTTATTGCTACCGACAGCAACGACCGTGCCATCTTTTTTCAAACCCACTGTGTGGTGCTTTCCTGCAGCAATGGCCACAATATTGTTCCAACCAGATACGTCACATTGTCCGAAGTAGTTTTTTTGCTCTCCTATATACTTCGTTGCTAATACCGTACCATCTGCTTTCAGCCCCACGGTATGATAATCCCCCGCGGCAACTGCTATGACATCCGTCCAACCGCTCACTTTACGTTGACCACTATCATTCAATCCGGTCGCAACAACTGTACCATCCGCATTTAATCCTACTGTATGAAACCAGCCAACAGCAATCATTTTTGAAGCGATCGCGTTTTGTTTACGAGCAGGTTCAAGGCGTTGCTTTACTCTTTCCAAGGCACGCCAATCTTCTTCGTCCGCCAAAGCGGCTTTTGCGTCCAACTCAGATACCCACGCTTTTAGTGAAGGACTAAACGCTTTGGCATACTTGATATTATTACTGTCACGGTGAGGAGAATTTGCTTTGGTATAAGCCGAAGCAAACATATCCCGATCTATGCATTTTGCTTCTGCCATCGCAAGGCCTAAATATGCCTGAGCATTCTCGGCATCCATAGAAAGGACCTGATCGAAGAAGAGCCTGGCGGCATCCCATTTCTCATCTTCCAATGCCAGCTGACCCCGCTTCAGTAACGCAGCTACGTTTGGACCGCCGGATACCACTGGCTGCTGGACCGATGGTGTTGTCTCAGCTTTCTTTTTGTCGATTATCTTCTCCACGCCGCGAACCAGGTCCTGCAAAGCGCCTACCTTACCCATGTCCTGGGCCTGGAATCTATGAAACTCCTTAGGCATATCATAGGCGTCCAGGTCTTTATAGCAGGGGATCAGTGTCTTCTTTTCGCCCTTGGCGATAAGGGCCAGGTAGCGGCTCCACTCGTTCTTGACCCAAACAGCGTTGTAATTGTCATAGGAGGTACCAAAGGCCAGCATGACCCTGGCAGAATGCAGGGCGGCGAAGATATAGGGTTCATACTCCTGCCCCAGCTTGTCCTCCAGGGAGATGCGGGAGAAGAAGACACGGTAGCCTTTCTCGGTCAGGGCGGTGTATACATCCTGCGCGATCAGGCTGTCCACTGTGCGATCACCGTTTTCGCCCGTTTCCTTGTAGCAGATGAAAACATCGTAGGGCTCCTCTTTGGCGGAAATTTCCATCACACCCTTGCGGATGCGTTCGATCTCCTTGGCTTCAGCACGGTACACCGGTCTAGCGATGGAATCGGCGTTTTCCATTACCAGCTCAAAATTGTTGTCTTCCATCACGCTGTCGAAGGAAGAGCGATGACAGGTGGGGATCTTCTTTCCGCTGGCAGGATCGTCCACATACTCGACGCCGTATTTGCAAAGGATCAGGCCCCAATAGGCTTCGGCCTCCTGGTCGAAGTCGGTCACGATAGCTTCGTATACGACTGCAGCCTTGTCGAACTCGCAGTCCCTCAGGAGCCTTCCGGCCCGGGAAAAGAGCTTGAGTTTCTTTTCGTCGTCCATCTTGGGAACAGTCTGCTTCGTGCCGCAGTATTCACACTCACAAACACTGGAATCTTCAAGAATCTCAAGATCCCCGCCGCACATCTTGCATTTGAAAACAGCCATCTTATAACCCTTCATTACTATCAAAAACGGTTTCCGTAAAAAACAGAGGATTTCTTTATAAACTATAACTATTCAAAAGTCTTCCTCTTATTTCGCGGCTCTACAATTCTTGTTTCTCTCGTTGATGAGCGACGCCAATTCATCTGCCGACGCTTTTACTGCCTCCGCATCATCCGAAACAACAGCATCCGTTAACGTATCGAACTCTATTTTGATGCGTCTTTCGACATCTACCAGAGTTCCTGTACTCATCGGGTCGGAATAACGGACCGCTTCATAAACCTTCTTGCAGGCTGCTTTGATCTCATCGCTCTTTGCTCTGGTCACGAGCGTGCTTGCGTCAACCGTAAGGTCACGGATAAAAGAGGTGTTTTCCCGTACTTTCTTGTCGATATTCTCAACAAGCTCAGCAGCAACTTCAGCCTTCAAAATAGCCATCGCATAGATCGCCATAATCAGGATTGCAATCGCGATCGGGATCCAGGAAGGAAGGTTCGGGATCGCCATTGCCAGGCAGCCGAGAATGAGGGTCGCGATCAGGCATCCATAAGAGAGCCGAATCAAAGGCAAACGATAGAATGTCCCGGTAAGCTTATTCTGACGGATTGCCGCCGCTGTGAAAAGAAGGTGTCCGATGAAGCACAGTTCAAATAGGATCAGCGTGATCCAGGAAAGACCTCCGAGCTTCGTATAGGTAATGTTGCCTATGACAACTTCTTTTGGAAGCGCGATCACAACGATATTGAAAAGCACGAACATGATCGCCCATGCGATCAGATAGAATTTGAATGCTTTTTTCATGGTTCCTGTTCCTCCTTACAGAATGCTGGAAAGCAGATCTGCTTTCATTTTGGCAAACTCCTCTTCGGTCAGAAGACCCGCGTTTTTCATCATGGAAAGCTTGTCCACTTTTGCTTTAAACGCTGCCATGTCGTCAGCAGGCTGTGCCGGCTGAGCAGACTGCTGGGACTGCTGTGGCTGCATGCCGTTGAACATACCCCCGATTTGTGGCGCGATCGTACTTGCTGCTGCCATACCGACGCCGAGACCCAGCATGTCGGTGATCACGCTCGAACCGCCTCCTCCGGAGATCGCAGGTCCCATGTTTCCGATGCCTTCGGCATACGCCTTTTGAACATCAGCCTGAAGGACATCTTTCTGATTGTACCCCTTCGCTGCCATGATCTCCGCTTCGGTTAGACCCTGCATCCGCTGCGCCTGTGCTTCCGCCTGCGCAGCGATGACCTTTCTTTCCGCTTCGCGTTTCGCGACTTCCGTTTCCGTCATCTGGCGCTGCAGTTCAGCTTCTCTTCTTGCGACTTCGATTGCAGCCTTGCTCTGTTCCTCGGCAGTACGGTACTGTGCCTGGCTCTGCGCAGCAGCGGTCTTGACCGTCGCTTCCGCCTGAATGACACGGGTCTGCAGAACGATCGTATGCAGGTCACGGATGCGCTTGAAGTTCGGGTCGTTCTCGGGAAGAACGATGCTCGTGACATAGAAGGTCGGAACCGTGAGACCGTAGTCTTCGAATCCCTCCCGGATCTTCTTTCCGAGCACGCCGGAGATCAACTCGAGTTTTTCATCTACCTCAAGGATGTCGATCGCGTTGTCCTTGATGATCGCGCCGAGGTTCGACTTGACCGTGCTGATGATGAGCGGCCGGAACGATGCCTGCAGGGATTTCGTGAATCCCGGACCGTCTTCCCACGCGATACCTTTCATGGTGCCGACGAGCTTGACGAGAAGCTTTCTCGAGTCCTCTACCATAAGGCTCATGTCACCGGATGCGCCAAGCTCCAGCGGTACGCCCGTCAGCGGATCGATGAAGCGGACCTTGTCCGGAGTACCCCATTTCAAAGCCATCTGCTCGGTCTTGTTGATGAAATAGACCTCGCAGTGGAACGGAGTTACGCCGCCAGTGGCCATTTTCAGAATCTTTCCGATCATCGGAATGTTCTGCGTCTCAAGAGTGTGCCGACCAGGTCCGAACAGGTCGAGCGCCTGACCGTTCATCATGAAAACAGCTTCCTGGCTTTCATGAACGATCAGCTGGGTCATGGTGTTGAAATCCTCACAAGGATGCTTCCAGATAAAGGTGCTGTTGTCGCCTTCGTACTTAATGATTTCTGCAATTTGTCCCATATATATTTTACCTCCCGGTTTATTACTCGTTCACTTGTCAAATCATACGGTTATGAAACTAGGTTTTTAATTCTATCTGATAACAACTCTGTTTTTTTCATAATCCACCGAATAGTCTTCCGGTAGAATTAGGCATTTTTGTTGATTTGTCCTCGTCTTGATGATTATATGCTGGTTTACGTTGGGTTTGGGGTTTGTTCTGTTCAACCGCTTTCCGATACCAGAAAACAGCTTTGGAATCATCTGTTTCTACTCCTTCAAATCCCCCGCATATAATGTGCCCAGCATGGTCTGAGCATGGGGATACCCCGATTCCGCTGCCTGCTGAAACAGCGCTAAAGCTTTCGGATACTCTTTCCGATCAAAGCATTCGTCGGCTTGCCTGCTCATCTCCTGAATCTTTCGGAAATGTTCGTTGGCTTCACGCAGTCTGTCCCTTAATTCCGCGTTTCCGAACCGCATCGCCTTTTGATAATTGTTCCTTGTTTCCAGAAGCTCCGGCACGGATTTCAACGCGTCGATGCTTTTGACCTTCAGTTCCGCCATCAGCTTGCCGAGATAAGCCTCTCCGTTTTCCGAATCCAGATTCAGCACCTGCTCGCAGAACTCATCTGCGCGATCAAATTCTCCGTCTTCCAGGAACAGGAAAGCCCGTCTCAGAAGAGGCGCAGCGTTCAGATTTCCCTGCTGAACAACGACCGTCTCTTTCACGGGCGTTTTCTGCTTGGCAGCGTCCACCACTTTGTTCACACCACGGATCAGATCCTGGATGAATCCGATCCTGGACATGTCGTAGGACTGAAGCACAGATAGTGCTTCCGGAAGATCATACGGATCCATGTCCCGGTAGCACGGGAGAAGAAGTTTGGAACGGTCTTTCCGCATCAGGGAAAGGAATCTACTCCATTCGTTCTTTACCCAGACCGCGCTCGCATGCTCAGCGCTCGTTGTAACAAGCACCATGACCTTCGCGCTGTTCAAAGCAGCGAAGATGTAAGGCTCATATTCCGTTCCGGCTTTATCCTCTAACGTGATGCGGGAAAAGAATACCCGCCTTCCCTATTCCGTCAGCTGGTAGTAGATATCCTGTGCGAGAAGGCTGTCCCTTGTCCTTTGGCCGTTCTCATCCGACTCCTTATAGCAGATGAAAACATCGAATGGCTCCTCATTCTGAGATGTCGCAAGAATTCCTTTCTGCACTTCCGCAATCTTCGCTGCATCTTTCTGATACTGTCTTTTCGTGACCCCGCTGGAATGCTCGACCGGAGCCAGATAATCCACGTCCTCAAGGAAACTGTCGAAACTTGCCCTGTGGCAGGTCGGATAGTATTCGAATGTATTCGGATCCTCGACGTACTCGATGCCGAACCGACACAGCGCACAGCACCAATGTGCCTCAGCGTCGTTTTCATCTTCCTGTACGATACGCTCATATACAGCGAGTGCTTTGTCAAACTCTCCGATTCTGCGAAAGTGATTACCGCGATTGAACATGTTTGCCCGCTGCTCATCGTCGAGCTTCGGGAAGGTCATCGTGCTGCCGCACGAATCGCATGTTCCGAAGGTCCTGTCAGCCGAGAGCTCGATGTCTCCGCCGCACATCTTGCATTTCAGTATCGCCATATTGTTTCTCCGCTTTAACTCTGTAGTTCATAACATCCGTTCTTATCTGAATGATCTGCCTGATTCAGTCAATAATTAACTGGGAGAATTATCACTTCGTATTCTCTTGGCGCAGTCTTGTGATCTCCGATTCCAGCCTCATCTGTTCTGCCTTTGTGAATTCTATCTGTTCTATCCGTTTCTGTTCCTCATTCTGGAATTCGGATTTTTGTTTGGATAGCGCCTCCTCTTTGGAAGCCAGATCGCTCTGAAGTGGCAGCAAAGTCTTCTGCCTGATCTTTGCATACTCTTTTTTATTCAGAAAGATCAGACCAATACCAGCAAGGATAAAGAGAGCACCGATTATGAATCCTCCGATACCGCCTTTCGTTTTCAAAGCAAGTAGCTGAGCGACCAGCCAGTACAGGCCGCATACGATGGCCACAATGCCAAGAAGCTGCATCAGACGTTTTTCCTTCAAGGTCTTATTAGCCTTTTCGATCTCCTTTTTCTGGTTGTTAATTGCTTTTTGCGTCAACTGGAGTTGCTCACTGTGATCTGCTTGCTCGATATTAAGCCGCTTAATCGCATTCTCCTCCTGCTTTTTCCGCAGAGCCTTGTCCCTTACGAGGTCTTCGAGCTGCTTCTGTTTCGCATCGGCTTGCTCTTTATGTTCAATGATTCTCTGTATTTTCCCCGCAGCCGATATGCATTCCTCATTTTTCGCAGAAGCATCCCGATATTCCCGTATCGCTGTAAAGCGGGCTGAAGCGTCCTGATACCCCTTCAATGCTTCCAGATAGTTTTTATCTACTAATTCCAATAGATTTGCTTTTTTGTACGCTGAGACTGCGCTTTGGTATGCCGATTCCATATTGTCTTCTTTTTCATTGACCAATGCATTGTCTTCAGACTTCTTAAGCAGATCTTTGGTCCCTTGATCGCCGTACCGGACAGCTCGCTGGTAGCTGGTTTTATTGGAAAAAGAGACCCTCTGGTTTTTCAGATCCTCCTTCTTTCTGACATGCAGTTCGCACAACAGCTTCGCAAGGTACGCTTCTCCGTTTTCCGGTTCCAAATCCAGTACGCGCTCGATATGCTTTTCGGCTTCATTCCATTCTCCGTCTTCCAGACAGATAAACGTTCTCTTCAACAGGGTTGTCGCACTTTGCCCCTCCTTCTTCTCTGCTTGAGCGGAAGAATTCCCTCCGATGACCTTCTCGATTCCGCGAATCAGATCCTGGATAAAGCCGATCCTCGACATGTCATAGGACTGAAAGACAGAGAGTGCTTCCGGAAGGTCGTACGGATCCATATCACGATAGCAAGGAAGCAGCAGTTTGGAGCGGTCTTTGCGCATCAGGGAAAGAAATCTGCTCCATTCGTTCTTGACCCAGACTGCGCTCGCATGCTCAGCGCTCGTCGTGACGAGCACCATCACCTTCGCGCTGTTCAAAGCAGCAAAGATGTAAGGTTCGTACTCCGTTCCGGCTTTATCCTCCAAGGTAATCCGAGAGAAGAACACCCGTCTTCCCTGCTCTGTCAGTTGATAGTAGATATCCTGCGCGAGGATGGAATCACGAGTTCTTGTTCCATCATTCTCCGATTCCTTATAGCAGATGAAAACATCGAAAGGTTCCTCGTTCTGGGAAGTCGCAAGGATTCCGCGCTGCACTTCCGCAATTTTTGCAGCCTCTTTCTGATACTGCCGTCTAGTAATACCATCTGAATGCTCTAAAGCAGCAAGGTAGTCTACATCTTCAAGAAAACAATCAAAACTGGCACGGTGACAGGTCGGGAGGTATTCAAAAGTGTTCGGATCCTCGACATACTCGATTCCGAACCGACACAGTGCGCAGCACCAGTGCGCTTCCGCGTCAGTCTCATTTTCCTGAACGATACGCTCATATACGGCGAGCGCTTTGTCAAACTCGCCGGTCCTGCGAAAATGATTGCCGCGATTGAACATGTTTGCCCGCTGATCGTCATCGATCTTTGGAAAGGTCATCGTGCTGCCGCATGAATCACATGTTCCGAAGGTCCTGTCAGCCGAGAGCTCAATATCCCCGCCACACATCTTGCATTTCAGGATCACCATATCCGTCACTCACTCCTTATTAATTGGTCATTCATATTCCATTCTGAAGGGAACCAGTCAACGGCTCCATTAATAACCGTATAGAAAGGGATGCTTGATCCGTTTCTCCATAATTGTTTTATTCTCTTTTGCTTCTGAAGAACCAAGCTCGATTGCCTTGTCGAGCAATGGTCTTGCCTTCGTATAATCCTTTGGAACACCGTTTCCATCCATGTAATGGACGGCTAGATTATTGTAAAGTGTCCCGTTTTGAAGTCCTCTTTCAACCGCAAGCAGATAGTACCGGACCTCTTTTTCAGTATTGCCAAGTTCTTTATAGGATAGTGCTGCATTGTACGCTCCCGTGGCAGAACCCAGATCAGATGCATTGATATAGTATTGTAAGGCTTTTGTTTTATTCTGCGGCAGACCCGCTCCGTTCTCATAGCAGACGCCCAGATTATTGTACAGGATCCCATTGGAAAAGCCTCTGTTCAACGCAATCTGATAGTATTCGGCTTCCTTTTCGGAGTTGCCCATCTGCCGATAGGTAAGTGCCGCATTATAAGCAGCTGCCGGGAGACCTAATCCTGACGCTTTCAGATAGTACTCCAACGCCTTTTTCGAATCATTCAGTTTGTCATAACACAATCCGAGCGTATTGAACAGAGATGCTTCCTGGATTCCTCCATCGACTGCGAGCTGGAGATAATGCTTCGCTTTTTCGAAATCTTTGGGAATACCCTC